>Ga0098047_10000233_pt1 | contig 22249 bp, 26 predicted proteins | sample 12_taG_FD_92585 | JGI IMG/M metagenome (GOLD analysis project Ga0098047, IMG submission 92585) | Marine viral communities from the Subarctic Pacific Ocean - 12_ETSP_OMZ_AT15267 metaG | ecosystem: Environmental > Aquatic > Marine > Oceanic | place: Subarctic Pacific Ocean | collected 2015-01-16 | reverse complement strand
TGATTACACTAACAAATAATAATATTCTCTATTTGCCAGTTATTGTATTGAATCAGAAGATGAGTTTTTCACGATGGAATTCCGATGTTGGATCCGGATCGTTTGTTGTGTCTGTAGATGCGGCAACCTCAACATTATTTGCAGATAATGCTTTCGGTAATTATATTCCAGGGAACGACCCGGGCGCGTCGCCATCTGGCAAAATTACAAATATCCGCGTTGATCAGGGATTGAATACAACAGAGATATCTAATGCTTATAAGATTGACGCAGAGCTACAGGAAAATCAATACATTGTAGAAATAGATAATAGGCTGGGCTCGCTAACGACTGCAGATCAGCAGACTTTGAACGGCGACCAACAGGTTGGCAAAACCACAGCGTTTTCTTTTATAGATGATGATAATGTTGCTAGCTATTATTTGTCGACTGCTGATTTTGTGAAAAGTACTGATGTAGCTCCTCTTGCCTCCGATACCGATCAAGTTACCAATGACCTTATTAATACGGCAATTGCTGGCCCCCGGGGGACACATTGTGCTTTTAAAATAAAAGCTTCAACCAATTTGAGAACTAGCACTTATCTATTTGAAAGACTTGGTAATACATTTGCAGCGACAGTCGATGACGCCGCCACAACGTTCTATTATATTGATACTATTGTTAGAGTTACTGGGGCAACAACAGGATACAGAATCGACATACCAGTTCGTTTTGTCAAAAAGCAATAAAAAGGAAGGAAAAACATGGCAACTACATTTAAGACACTTTTGAATAACGATGTGGCGACAACAAGAACGCTACTTCACGAGGCAATTCCAATTACTGGCACCATTGCTTCAGGAACTTATTCTGATAATAATATTAAAACATATGCTCACGGCATGTTTCAGTCAGTATATGATTATCCTTATTTAAGTTCTTCTGCAAATCATATTTTTGATATTACTGTCGGACTCGCAGCTTCTTCTTCTACTGGCACTGGATCATCAATCCCTAGCGGTGCATTTACTACGGCTGCGCAATATGTCAAGAAGAGAAATATTTATGATCAAATGGCTCAAGTTTTGGTGCCTTATGATATAAGCGGAAACATTCAACCGTTCGATCAGGATGGAAATTTAAATGATGGTGGCGACCCCCACACTGCTGGGAGTAGAAAATTCTACGAAGCAATTTTTGTTAATTTTGCCAGACTTTTGGCCAAGGATGAAATTAAGAAGGGTGGATTCTCTATGACCTTCTTGAGCGGCGGGACAACCTCTGCGAGAGAAGACACATTGATTTTGGCAGATTATGGAGCATCTTCTAATTTTTTTGTAAATTCACCCACTGGTGAATATGGTTTACTTTATACGGCATCGACAGATATAGGCACTGCTGCCAATCCTGCGATGGGTCACATATACTATCAGGCGGGTATTGCAGTTGTTAGTCCGTTTGCATTTTATAACGGAACACAGCGGAAAGCCATGACTGGCCCGGGCGAGCGCCCGGGCGATGTAGGTGCCCCAGCGTGGGGAATTCCAGGTACAACAACCACTATTTACAGCGCATTTTCTCAATCTAGCATTGACACCTTTGCTGACGGATTGAGAAACCGACTAGTTGATATCCAGTTCAACAATACTACAGAACTTAATTCAACAATTTATTTCTGTCGAGCTAACACGGGAGATTATAATTATTCTTCTAATCCAACTTATTTGTCAGCTAGTAAAATTAGAGTTAAAGGAAACAATCCTTTTGCACAACCAGTGTCTTATTTGACAACTATTGGTCTTTACTCGCCAAATAATGAACTCTTAGCGGTTGCTAAATTGTCTGAGCCCTTAAAGAAAACTCCAAGCAATGAGTTAACTCTGCGCGTGAGGTTGGATTATTAAATGCTATGCCATACTATAAGTTTGAAGACAAAAATATTCTTCGTAACACTTTAAAAACACACCCGCAGTATGTTTTTGATGTTATAAGTGGTGATATTTATTTAAACTCTTTAAGTGCGATTAGCGGTGCATATAATAATAATGATACCATGGTCCCTACTGGCCATGTTAGTTTATATGAACTAAATATCGACCGTGACAGTAGCGCCCACACTTATGATCCGGAAGTTGGCTCTGGTGTCAAAGCATTGATATTTCCTTTCACCACAAAAGATGGCGGCTTTAATTCTATTGGCACCATTACTGATGCTACTTATAATACTTCATATGCATATGGTGATGTTTTAACTGGTTCGTATCCTCTTTCCGCAAGCATCAGTAGAGAACGATTTGCAGTCGGCGCAACTCGCCCGCACGTTTCGGGGTTGAAAAACACATTAAATTATTATACTTATTTGACTGATCAGTATGCTTTTTCGTCTTCTTACGGGGACAAGGGCACGCAAGAAGTTAATTTAGTGAGCATTCCATCAATCTTTTTTGATAGCGGAATAAAGCCCGGATCGGTTAATCTACAATTTTATATTTCTGGCGCTCTTGTGGCACAGTTAACAGATAAAAACAAAAATGGAGAATTAATACAAACTGCCGGCGACACGTATGCCCAAACCAACGGTTCTGGACTCGTGGCAGGCGTCGTTTTATATAATGAGGGCTTTGCGCTGTTGACAGGAAGTTGGGATTTGACGCCGGCCACATATAATTTTACCTATGCAACACGTCAAGCACAGTGGTGCGATTTTGCAGCCGGAGCCAATGACAGCGGCGATGATGGATTAGCTCCATCCGCGAGTTATAGGATGGAGTTTCGTGGAACAAACGAAGTGACGACATTAGATATGTACATGACTGCGCCAAAAGGTTTGCTAAATCATTCTAGCAACCCTACATATAAATTATATGCCAGTTCGTCTGCGGCACCCTTATACCAGTATGGTGGTGCATCTTTTTCGGAGAATGACTCTATACCAATCAAGAACACCATCAGCGGTTCTATATGCAATTATTCTTCTTCCTTTAAAAAACAAACATTTATTAGTACAATAGGTATATTCGATGATCAAAGAAAATTAATTGGCACTGTTAAGTTAGCAACACCAGTTAAAAAGCTTGAGACTCTCGCATATACTTTTAAAGTTAAATTAGATATATAAATGATTTTAGGATTAGATATCTCCACCAGTATAACTGGTGCAACAGTACTTGACAAAGAAGGCAATATTATCTATAATGAGGCCTGGGATACTAGAAAATTTAAAAATTTCTTCAAGAAGGTAGAATATGTTGAGCAACATCTTAAAGAGCTTTATAACAAACATTCGGGAATCGAAAGGGTATATATCGAGCAATCTCTCCAGTCTTTTAGATCTGGATTCTCATCTGCAAAAACTCTTTCAACTCTTGCTCGTTTTAATGGCGTGGTATCGTGGTTGGTATATGGAATACTACAAGTTGAGCCGGAATATATAGCGGCCACATCAGCCAGAAAACTTTGTGGTATTACAGTTTCACGAGGAACAAAAGCAAAACAAGTGGTTATTGACTACATTTTAAATAATGTTCCGGAAATTCAAATAGAATATACAAAGTTTAACAACGTCAAGCCACACTGTTATGACAAGGCTGATAGTTGGGTTGTTGCGAAGGCAGCATATCTTAAAAGTTCTTGACTTCTTGTATTGTTTCTGTTAGGCTATCTTTATGGATTCTGAAAAGATTCAAATCTTGCAAGAGATTTTAGGAGATTTTTATCGCTCGAATGAGGAACACTTGTTTTCGTGTCCTTTTTGTAATCATTACAAAAAAAAGATGTCGGTAAACATCTCCAAGAATTCTTATAAATGTTGGGTGTGTGATACTAGTGGGAGAAATATTTTCTATCTTGTTAAAAGATTTGGAAACTATAATCACAGAAAAGCATGGAGCAATTTTTTTGAACGAGTGGACATATCAGAATTTGACAATCTTTTTGAAGCAGAGGAAGCTAAGGACTATCAACAGAAAGTTCCTTTGCCCAATGAATATATATGCTTAGCTAACAAAGCTCTATCTTCGACAGCCAGAGAAGCATTAAAATACCTTAAAAAACGTGGATTAAACAGCTATGATATATTGAGGTGGAAAATTGGTTATTGTGAAACAGGTGAATATAAAAACAGAATTATTATACCCTCTTTTAACTTGGATGGATATTGCAACTATTTCATTGCTAGAACTTATAGACAGGATTGGTTAAAATATAAGAATCCTCCAGTTTCAAAGGACATCATATTTAATGAATTATCGATTGATTGGGAAAAACCAATAACTTTGGTAGAAGGGGTTTTTGATGCAATGAATGCAGCCAACTCTATTCCTCTTCTGGGGTCAACTCTCAATAGCCGCTCTAGGCTATTTAAGGCCATTCTAACGCATTCTAGTCGCATATACATAGCACTGGACCAAGATGCCGAGAAGAAGGCTTTAAACATCATTAACGTGCTTAATTCATATGGTGTTGAAGTTTATAATATAGATACTTCTGATTATGAAGATGTTGGAAGTATGACAAAAGAAGAATTTGAAAGTAGAAAGAGGGGCGCAACACTATTTGATGAATCTACACTCTTAATACAGAAAATATTACAAATATAACTTGACAAAATCTTTTAAAAAAACTATTGACATTTGTAAAAAAGTGTGATAGTATTATAGGCACATGTTTAAAAAAGCAACGTTAATAAAAGTGAGTTTCCACTCTAGGGGGATCCCCGCCAACGGCTACATCATTGACTGTTGAGGTGAATTGCTTGAGCATGCGTAGAAAATATATAGGATAAAAATGAAGTTTGCACACATTGCAGATACGCATATTAAAAATTTAAAATATCATTACGAATACAAAGAAGTGTTCGAACAACTTTATGATAAATTGCGCGAAGAAAAGGTTGATTACATTATTCATTGTGGAGATGTTGCACACACCAAAACACAGCTGTCGCCGGAATTCTTTGATTTGTGTTCGAGCTTTTTATCGTCTTTAGCGTCTATTGCCCCTACTTATATAATTCTTGGGAATCATGATGGCAATCTTAAAAACAGTAGCAGGCAAGATGCTATCACACCGATAGTCGAAGCCCTAGATCACCCGGGCCTGTTTCTGCTAAAAAATAGCGGGGAGACCAAATTAGATGAAAATTTCACTCTTAATGTTCTTAGTGTGTTCGATCGCGCTAATTGGATATTACCTTCCGACGATACAAAGATTAAGATTGCTCTCTATCATGGTGCTATTTGTAATAGCCGCACTGATTTGGGGTGGATTATGGAGCATGGGGAAGATGATATATCAATTTTTCAAGGACATGATTTTGCTTTTTTGGGAGACATCCACAAAACAAACCAAACTTTAGATCATGCTGGTAGAATTCGCTATGCTGGCTCAACGATACAGCAGAATCATGGAGAAACAAACGATAAAGGGCTTTTGATTTGGGAGATTAAAGACAAAGATGATTTTACATGTGCGCATCATGTTCTTAAAAACCCAAAACCGTTTATTACAATAGAGCTAACTCCAAAGGGGAGGATGCCAAACAAGATTCAGATTCCCAAGGGTGCCAGAGTGCGCCTGGTTTCAAACAATAATTTACCTCTAAGCATTATGAAAAAGGCAGTCGAGGTTGCAAAGCATCGTTTTAAACCAGAAAGTATTACTTTTTTGAATAGAGCTTCTGGCGAAAGGGGGAACATTGATGAGTTTGCTGACGGCCTAGCAAATGATAATCTGAGAGATGTTGCTGTACAAGAAGAACTTATAAGAGAATATATTAAAGATTTTCAGCCAGATGAAGAATTAATTAAAAGAGTCTTAAAACTTAATTCAAAATATAATACAGTTGTAGAAGAAAATGAAGAAGTGGGTAGAAATATTAATTGGAAGCTTGAAAAGCTTGAGTGGGATAATCTTTTTAATTATGGCGAGGAGAATGTAGTTGGCTTTCAAAAACTCTCTGGAATCGTGGGTATCTTTGGTAAAAACTTTTCTGGTAAGTCTAGTATTGTTGATAGCGTTTTGTTTACTTTATTTAATTCTACTAGTAAGAACGAGCGGAAAAACCTCAACATTATCAACCAGAATAAGCAGTCAGGAAGCGGAAAAGTCTGCATCTCAGTTGGAAACAAACGATATACCATCGAAAGAAAAACAAATAAATATATAAAGAAGTTGAAGGGCGATGAAACTTTAGAGGCCAAGACAAAATTAAATTTTGAGTGTTATGACACAATAACTGAGCAGATTCAAAGTTTAAATGGAACCACTAGAAATGAAACAGACAAGATCATAAGAAAACACTTTGGAACTTTAGACGATTTCTTAATGACGTCTATGTCTTCTCAGCTTGGTGCATTACAATTTATTAGTGAAGGATCAACAAGAAGAAAAGAAATACTCGCAAAATTTCTTGATTTGGAAATGTTTGACAAGAAATTTAAATTAGCCAAAGAAGATGCCACAGATCTTCGAGGCGCCCTCAAAAGACTTGAAGGAAAAGAGTTTGATGATGACATCTTCAATGTAGAAAAAGAAATCATTTTTAATGAAGCTGCAACCCGCGATCATTCTGAAAGTTGTGAAACAATTAAAAAAGAACTATCAGATACTCAAAGTAGTGTTGATGAAATTCAGAAATCGATTGACTCTATTCCCACAGACTTAATTGATATAGAGGCAATTGCCGCGACGCTTAATGAAAAAGAAAAACAGCATTTAGATATCACTGTGGCAATTGCTAGCTTTCAGGAGGATCTTGAAGAAAAAGAAAATCTTGTCAAGAAAATTGATAATTTTATTTTAAACTTCAATACAGAAGATTTATATGAAAAGCAAAGTGAAGTTGCGGAAAAATTAATAACTCTTAAAACAATTGCTGATGAAATAAGCTTCTTGGAGAAAGAGAAAGAAGCTAAAGAAAAGAGAATTAGTCTTTTAAAAGAGGTGCCCTGCGGAAGTAAATTTCCTAATTGTAAATTTATTTGCGACGCGCACGCTGCCTTTAATAATATGTCAGACCTTACCGACAACGTTAAGGGGCTCACTAAAAAATCTACAATCCTCGATAAAGAAATAAAAGATTTAAATCCTGAACAAATCGAAACTTATCTTAAAAAGTATAAAGAGGTTGTGGACAAAAAAGAATCTTCAGAACTTCAAATATCAAAGATAAAAGTTGAGATTGAACGCAGTAAAGTTAATTTGAAATCAATTGATAGTGAGATTGTCTCCCTAGGGGAACAAAAGCAGCTCTATTACGAGAATAAAGACATCATTGAAAATAAAGGATCCTTTATTAGACAATTGAAAAAAGCAAAGAAAATTTACTTAGAAAAAGAGACAGAGCTGCAAGGGTGTCAAAATGTTCTTATGGGTTTTTATAAAGAGCATGGTTCTCTAGAACAGAAACTCACATCTCTTAAAGAACAAAAAGAGGAATTACAAAGCCTCAGAGAAGAGTATTCAGCTTATGAATTATTTATGAGATGTATGCATACGAATGGTATATCATATGATATTATTAAAAAGAAGCTTCCAGTTATTAACAATGAAATTGCAAAGGTTCTAGCAAACGTTGTTGATTTTGAAGTCTTCTTTGAAAATGATGGCAAGCATATGAAAATTTTTATTAAACATCCCAAACATGAACCACGCCCAATTGAAATGGGCAGTGGAGCAGAAAAAACTATTGCCGCTATGGCAATTCGATTGGCACTTCTTTCAGTTTCTAGTCTGCCGAAATCAGATGTTTTTATCTTAGACGAGCCCGGGACTGCCTTGGACGCAGATAATATGGATGGGTTTATTTCCATCTTAGAACTAATTAAGTCATACTTTAAAACTGTTATTTTGATTTCTCATCTTGACAGCTTGAAAGATTGTGTAGACCAACAAATTGTTATCGATAAAAAAGAGGGATTTGCACATATAAACATTTAGGAGAAAACCATGGCACAGCCAAATAAAAAAGTTAGTTCCACTTTTACTATTAATAAGATTTTAAACCTTACTAATAATAATGATCACGACACCAGCGTAAAGCAGGTGCCGTTTTTTTTGAATAATGTTGGAGTTCCCACCATAAAAGGTAAAATAACGACACCGGCCTACACGGCAACAACATAAAGAGGTATATTATGATGACTAAACAAATTATTGATAAAGGGCTAAACAAATTACTATCCAGAAAACTTATGGTTTGGGTGACTGCAACCTGTTTAATGTTGTTTGGAGATTCACTAGCTAGCGAAGACTGGGTTGCCATTTCTTTAGCATATATTGGTCTTGAAGGTCTCGCAGATATTGCAACGCGCTGGAGGCACGGCAAATAATGAGTTGGTTGGCCATAAAAACTTTTTTAAAGAAATGTTGGGTATGGCTTAAACACAATTGGAAAGCTCCATTGATTGTTGTGTATACTATAGTTTTGTGGATATTCTTTAGAAGAAAAGACGATGCTATGAAAGTTTTAGAAACACGCACCGAAAGTTATAAAAAACAAATAGATGTCATTAACGATATCCACGATCAAGAAACTAAGAAAAAAGATAAAATTCTGGAAAACTATGGCAAAATAGTTACCGACTTAGAAGAAAAGTATAAGAAAGATAATCTAGAGTTGGATAAAGAAAAGAAAAAAGAAATTAAAAATCTTGTAGAAAAATATGATGAGAAGCCAGATGAGCTGGCAAAACTCTTAGCAGAGAAATATGGGTTAGAATATGTTGAATAAGTTACTAGCTTCGCTTTTAATGATTTGCGTGGTTTTTGTGCCGCCAATTGTTTTTGCCGAGGTAACACCGTTGCTTCCCCCCAAAGGAAAAATAACAGGATTGAGGTACAAACAGCCGGCTCCTTATTCTGGCGTACTTTTAAATAGTATTGCTGCGGCAAGCCTCTTAACAAATAGAAACTTTTCTGAAAAGCAGTGGGAACTTAAGCTGAAATATGAACTAGCAAAAGAAACTGCTCGTCTACAATTAATTATAGAGACTCAAAAAGTTACTTATGTTTCATTGCAGGAAAAGCACAAAACACTGCTTGGCATTAAAAATAAAGAAATTGAACGCTTGACTGAGATTGCTGCCAAAAAGAGCGACTATACAATTTGGTGGACTGCGGGCGGCATTATTGTTGGAATCGCACTAACTATAGCGGTTGTTTATGCCGTGAGATCACAGGAGTAAAATAAGATGCCTAGGTCAGCTAATTTATCAATGGATCAGCTAATGCGCATCATAACTAAAACAGCGCAAGGTCAGGCTGCAGCCGGTGATATCACAGCTATTACTGCTGGTAATGGTTTATCTGGCGCCGGCAGTGCAGGTACGAATAATATCAACAAGGTTCGCGCCTCGTCATTCGTAACTTACTCGGATGAAAGACTTAAGTCGGACGTTTCGCCTATTCGCAATGCCCTAAAAACTGTTAATTCTCTTAAAGCTGTCGACTTCACATGGAAGGAAGCTGGCACGAGAGACTTCGGTTTCTTAGCTCAGGATATGAAGAAAGTCATTCCAGGGGCTGTTCATGGTACCAAAGAAGGAATGTTTGGTGTGGATTGCGCTCGCTTGACTGCAGTACTTGTCTCTGCAATTCAAGAGCAATCTGCGCAGATCAAAGCTCTTCAAGCCAAGATTAACAAGAAGTAATTAATTTACTTTTTCTTGGGAAGGAGGGATCCCTCCTTTTTTTGTTAAAATTATTTGTTTTATAACTTATAATATAAGTACGTTTTTAACGTGGGTTGGTAGCTGTGGCAGACGAAGAAGATTTAAATAAAATAGCACGAATAGAAAAGGCCATGGCCAAGAAATATGGTGCAGAAACAATTGTTAACCCTAAGTCTTTTTGGACCGACGAAAAAGAAAAAGAATATCTTGAGGAAGTTAAGAAGTTTTATAAAAAAGACATACAAAAAGAGAAAGTTGAAAAAGACGGCTTTTTCCTTTCAAAGAATCTAATTACTAAGGAAAATAAAAGAAAGTGTTCTGGATGTGGGATATATTCTTTTAAGTTAAAAGACGATTTATATATGAACAAGTTTGATTGCTGTTTTAATTGTTATATTCAATATGTTGAATTTAATGAAGAGCGGTGGCTAAACGGATGGAGACCAAAAAATGAAAATACGCGTGATTAGAAAAAACAAAAGACGGATTGATCCCCGTTATTTTCTACATGAAAATGTAGAAGCAGAAGAAGCAGAAGAAGCAGAAGAAGAGGAGCCATGGCCACCACCAATTAAAGATGACCCGAAAGCCGCCGAAACAAAAGATGAGCAGCCGGTTGATCTTAGAACTTTAACGTTACCAGAAGAAGATAAGGCTAAGTTATGGTCGGTTATTAAAACTACATTTAAAAACAAGCCGCATGTTTCCCTAAACGACATCAAGGGAGCCTTTGAATCCGCCGGCCTACAACTTGCAAAAGAGGAGCAATAAACAATGGCATCTGTATATGAAATCATAAAAGGAATAAACCAGGCTGCAGCCAACGCTTATGATGGCTCACATGATAAGAGATTTGTGGTTGATGGTGAAGATAAACCAGTCGGTCTTGCCCGTGAAAATGGTTGTGCTATTAATGACTCCAGGGTAATCGATGGTTTTAAGGTACGCATCTCAGGCCCCAAACTTATTGTCACTTATCAATCAGAGTTGTCAATAAAAGCTTTTCATAACACCAAACTGGATAGCGAAATTGAGCAGACCTATGCTGACATCGCTAAGTTTTTAAAGAAAGAGTATAAGAAAATTACTGGTGAGGCTTTGACATTAAAGGCTGATGGACCCTGTGATGTTCTTTTGCAAAATATGTCTAAGATCAGGACTTGGTGCCAGGCTAAAAAAGTTTATACTATTGGTGGTCTTAAAGACACAGAGGCCGTTGGCGTTAATTCCCCCGGAGAAGCAGAAGATAATCTTAGAGCCGCTGTTGAAAAGTGGCTTCAAACTGGTAGCCCAAAATATTCTGGAGCAAAAAAGTCTAGCAATGTTAAGGTATAATGGGATACAAATTAACAAAGAAAGAAATATTAAAAGAAGTGGTAAAGTGTGGCAAAGATTCACGCTACTTCATAAGAAACTATGCAAAAATACCACACCCGGGCAAAGGCCTAATCCCGTTTAAAACATATGATTACCAAGATGCTCTTCTAAATGATTTTAACGATTACCGATTTACAGTTATTCTTAAGGCAAGACAGTTAGGCATTTCTACAATTGTGGGTGCTTATGTTGCCTGGATGCTATTATTTCATCGTGACAAAAATGTTCTTGTTGTAGCGACAAAATTAAATACAGCTGCAAATCTTGTGCGAAAAGTTAAGGGAATTATTAAACATTTGCCTGACTGGTTAAAGATTGCTAGTATTGATGTCGATAACAAAAATTCCTTTGAATTAAGCAATGGGTCTCAAGTGAAAGCGTCTTCAACTTCCGGAGATGCCGGCCGCTCAGAATCACTGTCGCTTTTGGTTATTGATGAGGCGGCACATATCGATAATTTATCTGATTTGTGGACCGGCCTTTATCCCACAATTTCTACCGGGGGTCGTTGTGTGGCTCTTTCGACACCAAATGGCGTGGGTGATTGGTTTCACGACGCGTATATTAAAGCTGAAGCTGGCCAGAATGAATTTTTTCCAATAAAACTTAATTGGGATATACATCCAGATAGGGATCCAGAGTGGTTTGAAACTGAAACTAAAAATATGAGCAAGCGACAAATTGCCCAAGAGTATGAATGTAATTTCAATACGTCCGGTGAAACCGTTATTGATGGTGGAGATATACAATACTTAAAAAAGCATATTCAGGACCCAAAATACAGAACAGGGCTTGATCGGAATTATTGGATCTGGGAAGAAGCGCAGCCTGGAAATTCTTATTTATTGGTAGCAGATGTGGCACGCGGTGACGGCGCAGATTCAAGCACTTTTCATATTTTTAAGCTAGAAACTATGGAAATTATTGCTGAATATCAGGGGAAAGTAACGCTTGATTTGTTTTCGGAGATAGTTTTCAGCGCAGGCCGAGAATACGGAAATGCGATGGTGGTGGTAGAAAATAATAGTGTTGGTTATGCAGTGTTGGATAAATTAAAAGATAAGGAATATCCAAATTTATATCACTCGATTAAATCTTCTCATGATTATATTGATCAATACCAAGCCGAAACTCACTCTTCTGCAATCGCCGGATTTACCACTTCTTTGAAAACAAGGCCCTTAATTGTTGCTAAATTCGAAGAATATATAAGAAACAAAATGCTGACTATTTATTCTAGAAGGCTAATTAATGAGTTAGACACTTTTATTTGGAGGAATGGTAAGCCAGAAGCACAAAGAGGTTATAATGATGATTTAATTATGGCATGTGCAATTGGTTGTTGGGTAAGAGATACAGTACTTATTGAAAATAAAAGAGAGATAGAGTATAAAAAAGCGTTTATAAATTGTATAATGACAAATAAAACTCATATTGATTCTAGAATACCAGGAATGCAAAAACCTCGACAAACAGAACTGTTTGAACAAGCTATTGATGAAAAAAAGAAAATGAAAGAGTTTCTATGGTTACTAAGAGGATAAAATAGATGGATCCAAGTCAAAAAGTAAAAAGCACTAAAAACCCAAAAAATCCAGATTCAAATTTATACCGAAGATTAACGAAATTATTTTCTGGACCTTTGATTAATTATCGATCCCAGAATACACGGCAACTAAGACGACGAAGACTGGACAAGTATGCAACTACTTTTAAGGATGTTGCAGGTCAAAAATTTGAAAGAATTGGATACAATCCTTTTGACAATTTTTCTTCATATATGATGGGTACCCAGTCTCGTTTGCAGAGATATTCGGATTTTGATCAAATGGAGTACACGCCTGAAATTGCTTCTTCGTTAGATATTTATGCTGATGAAATGACAACACACACTGGCATAAAAAAGATAATTGATGTTGATTGCCACGACGAAGAGATAAAAGGAATATTAGATACCTTATTTTTTAATGTTTTAAATGTGGAATTTAATTTATTTGGTTGGTGTCGTACAATGTGTAAGTATGGAGATTTTTATCTTTATTTAGACATCGATGCAAACACGGGAATCAAACAAGTTATTGGACTGCCCACTGATCAGATAGAAAGGTTGGAGGGCGAAGATAAAACCAATCCAAATTATGTACAATATCAATGGAATTCCGGTGGTGTCACTTTTGAAAACTGGCAATTGGGACATTTTAGAATACTTGGGAATGACAAGTTCGCTCCATATGGTACGTCTGTTCTAGATTCAGCGAGAAGAATTTGGCGCCAACTTATTCTTTTAGAAGATGCGATGATGGCATATAGAATTGTGAGAGCACCTGAACGTAGGGTATTCAAAGTTGATGTTGGAAATATCCCTCCCCAAGATGTTGAGCAATATATGCAGCGGGTTATCACTTCGATGAAGCGTAATCAGATTGTTGATCAAGATTCGGGAAGGGTTGACTTAAGATACAATCCAATGTCCGTTGAGGAAGATTATTTTATCCCCACACGCGGTGGAGTAGGTACAGAAATTGTAAGTTTACCGGGCGGAACCTATACCGGAGACATTGATGACGTTAAATATTTAAGAGATAAGTTGTTTTCAGCTCTTAAAGTGCCAGCATCTTATCTGTCTCGTTCAGAGGGTGCTGATGAAGACAAGGCTACTTTGGCCCAAAAAGATATTAGATTTGCTAGAACAATTCAGAGACTTCAAAGATCCGTTACAACTGAGCTAGAAAAGATTGGCATTATTCATCTTTATACTATAGGGTATAGAGGTGATGATTTATTGTCGTTTAAAATTAAATTGAACAATCCATCTAAAATTTCCGAACTTCAAGAATTAGAACACTGGAATACTAAATTTAGTGTCGCTGCTCAAGCCGCAGAGGGATATTTTAGTAAGCGATGGATTGCTCGAAATCTGTTTGACTTGTCTGAGGAGGAATTCTTACGAAATCAAAGAGAACTTTATTATGATAAATATTTTGCTCAATCTATAGAAATGTTAGGACAAGAGGCCATGGCCACCGAGGGCGCCGGAGGAGGTGATATGGGCGCGCTCGGCGGTGAAGAGTTAGCTGACATGGGCGGTGGTGATATGGGGGGTGAAATGGATCTAGAGATGGGAGGCGAAGAAGAGGCCCCACCCACAACTGAAGAAGGCGAAGCGGACACATCCTTATTGGCCGCTCCTGGCAAGCGTGATGACGATTCTGCATGGGTTAAAGCAAAGGTTAAAAGAAGCGCTTTTGGAGGAGTTGAACAAACAAAATCAAAGAGATCAAAAGGGTGGTATACTCCGACTGCTGCTGACAAGCGCCAAAGTGGTGCAAGAAAAAGAAATATGAAGGCAAAAGGTGGCCATGAATTCGCCACACTACCCAAGAGACAGCTGCGGATGAACTTACCCGATGGCGTAGAGGAAATGCTTGGGCTAGGAAAAGGTATTTATGAGTCTAAAGAGACTAATTATAATGACGAAGAACAAAAATTGTTTGAAACGAATACCACAGTAAGAAATTTAATAAGCAGTTTGGAGAACAAAGATAATGTCGAGACATAATAAAAAGAGAAATACAGCTTTTCTTTATGAGGCATTAGTTCGTGAGGTTGTAAAGCGCACTATAAACAAAAATACTGATGTTAGAAATAAAGTAATTGCAATTATAAAAGAAACATTTACTGCTAAAAGTGAAATTGGAAAAGAGTTGAGACTTTTCAAAACACTGTTGGAAACAAAGGGCGTCTCTTCTAGAATAGGAGAGAAGCTGATTCAAGAAACAAAGAAAGAATACCAGAAATTAGATGAAAAAAAGATTTTTTCTGAGCAAAGCGCGCTTATTAAGAAAATAAACAAAGAGATATCAAAATCTGTGTTTTCTAATTTTGTTCCAAATTATAAAGACATTGCAACTATTTCTCAAATATTTGGAGAAGATGTTAGTATTAAGCATCGCGTCGTCTTAGAAGAAAGGGTGCTGTCTAATATTGCTCACAGAAAAAAAACAAGGGCCAAAAATGATAAAATAAATAATTTAGTTGTGAATAAATTTATTGGGCGCTTTAATTCTCAATATGGCACCACATTAATAGAAAATCAAAAAACTTTACTTAATAAATATATTCTTTCATTTTTAGACAATGGTGTGGATTTAAAAATGTATTTAAACGAAGAAATTTATAGATTAAAAGAGGCTGTAAAATCATCATATGATTTAGAAGAGTTAAAAAGTGATAGTATAATGAAAGAAAAGATGGGAAAACTCACCGCACTTTTAGAATCTTTTAGCGCGAAGCCTATAGACAAAGATATGTTACAATCTATTTTAAAAGTTCAATTAGTTGTTAAAGAGGTGCAAAGCTAAATGGCTGATATCACTGTAAAAATAGTTGATAATAAAGGTGCTGTATTAGATGTGCCCCGGCCCCCTGTTGCCAGTTTTAAAGTCACAGTTGAAAACCCAATTGCTGCAAAAGTTAATTTAAAAGCTAGAAAAACAATGGATGGTAATATATTAATAATTGACCACCCCGAGATAGATATCGTTTTATCGCCTTCTCAAAACAAAGTTTTAGCGCTCTCCAAAAATCAATATGGCGACCATGTGTATGCAACTCAATCTAGATTGTTCGAACATTTAACTAGAAGTGGAGTAATAGACCCTTCTTCTGTGCACGGCGGAAATGTGTTTGGCTCACTGGAGGGAACACTCCTCCCCCCGCTGGAGCCTGCTAAGGTTGATCCAATTCAAATGTCTTTGTATACAGTTGTTGCATTCCTTTTAGAAGAAAAACCACACTACCTTGCAGTTCAAAAATATAAAATTGACTTTGAAAAAGAGCTTCTTGATCCTGATGAAAAAGATTCAACTGAGCTTGGTGAAGTGCCTCATGAGCCGCACCAGGGCACCATCAATCAATATACCGGCTATCCAGCTCAATATGGACTTTTTGGCCGCGGCGGCTATTAATAATTAAAAAGACCTAAATGGATTTATTATATTTTGTTCTTGCTGCGTATGGACTGACTCAAATACTAATTTTTGGGTCAATTTTTAATAAGATTCGCCCATCCCAATATGCTCTTGGCGGCCTCGGTAAGTTGTTTCACTGTCCCATGTGCATGGGCTTTTGGGTTGGGGTGTTTTTGTTTGGGATTAATGAACATACCGAACTATTTACCTTTGAATATAGTGTTACAAACGCGTTAATACTGGGATCTTTAAGTTCTGGTACTAGTTATTTATTAGGCGTTTTAGTTAATGATTTTGGATTTAAAATAACTTATAAAAACGAAGGAGATTGCAATGTTGATTAAAAAATGGAAATTACAACCCGTGAGGCGCTGCTGCAGCGGATCTAGTATCAAGCGGTTAGTGACCGCCAAAGGTAAATATAATGTCAAAGACACTTTTAAGAGAGTATTACGAGTTAAAATGTGATGATCGTGCGTGTAAAGATCTTTTAAACGAAAGCGAGAAAAAGCTGATTAACAATGGGTTTTTACTCTTTCCAGCAAAATTACAACAATGTAATGTGCAAAATGGCAACGGTCGAGTATATGGTCGTCAAGTGTTAGAAAGGGAAATTGAAAATTATGCCAAGATGGTGAGTGAAGGAAGGGCAATTGGTGAATGTGACCACCCGGATGATAGTGTAATTAATCTTAAGAATGCATCTCATAAGGTTGTTAGAATTTGGTGGGAGGGTGATGATGTTAACGGAATTATACAATGTCTGAAAACCCCATCGGGCAATATTTTAGAGGGGCTTTATAACAGCGGCGTTAAGTTTGGTTTTTCTTCTAGAGCACTAGGATCTTTGGGGCCGTGCCCAAAAGGCTCGGGAGCCCAAGTGGTTCAAGAAGACCTCCAATTAATATGTTTTGATGCTGTAAGCGAGCCTTCTGCCCCAGATGCATATGTTCTAGATCAAAAAATCAACATGTACGAAGGCTTAGAGAAAGAGCTGTCAAAAATCTTTACAAAAGGCGATAGGATTAATCGCGCACTAAATAATATTTTTATAAGGTGATAAATGAAAAAATCAGAATTAAAAAGTATCCTTAAGCCGCTTGTTAAGCAGTGTGTTAAAGAAGCTTTATTGGAAGAGGGTATTTTATCTAATGTTATTTCTGAGGTTATAGCGGGGCTTAGGCCGCTTTTGGGAGAATCCCAGCGGAGTTTTGTGTCAGAATCTGAGCTGCGCTCCGACGCCCACGAAGAGGCGCTTTTGGAACAACAAAGGGCGGAATTTAGCGAAGAGAAGAGAAGAATGCTAAAGGAACACAAACGAAAAGTTCTAGATGCTGCTGGGTTTGGAACAGAAATATTTGAAGGTGTTGAACCACTGTCAACTGGGGGCGCCTTGAATGAGACTCCAAGTCACAGTCCTCTTTCGGGTGTTGATCCAGGGGATCCAGGAGTGGACATATCCGGTATCATGGCTTTGAGCAACACAAAATGGAATAAATTAATTTAAGGGCGCATAATATGGGAAAAGTAGTTAATGTAGAGGTCCGGCCAAGAGACAAAAAAGAGCACGCGGGAACCACGATCAAAAGATTTATGAAAAAAGTAAAGAATAGTAAAATTCTTGAGCTTTACAGGGAACACATGAGGTATCAAAAACCTTCTGAGAAAAGGCGCCGACAAAAAGCGCGAAGAAAAAAGGTTTTAGAAAAGCTTCATAATCAAAAGATTAAAGAATTAGGTAACTAATTAAAGGAAGGAGAATAAAAAATGGCAGAGATTGATGATAGTAAATTTATTAGTTATCCAGGGCATGGCGTTGGGTTAAGGAATGTTGGGTCTTATCAAGCTTCCGGACATCCCTATTTAACTGGTGCGAGCGACATGTACGACGGCGAAGAAAAACAAGTTGTATTTCCATTTGTTACCAAATCAGTAACTGTCACTGCTTCTGGTTCTAACTCTGTAATTGGTATTACCTTTAATTCGACTGGGTCAGATGGGGGGGTTATAACCGGAAAGCATGTAGCCTATGTCCAGGGCCTCGGCGGTACGTTCACCTTTGATGTTAAATGTAAAGAAATTTGGTGCCACGCTTTAAATGCCACTAGTGGTTTTGTAGTTTATGGTTCTCTAACAAACATCGCAACAGAGCGGATGTATATTTTGACAGGTTCGGGCCTTACGGATTAAATGTTTGTCTTTAAACATTCAACAATAAAAAGGGCATTTTCACCTATGGTCTACTAATTATTGATGGAAAACCGTTTTTAAAAGGAGCGAACTATGTCCCACATGTTAGAGCAGGCTATTGTCGATGCTGAATCATTGAAAGAAGCAGCCCGCCAAAGTGCAGAAGAAAAAATTGTAGAACATTTTTCGAAGGATATTAAGCAAGCTGTTGATATGATTCTGGAACAAGAGGAAGAAATGACGGGAATGGATGACCTTTTTGGTGCTGCCCCGGCCACAGAACCTGCGGCGCCAACAATTAACGTGGAAGCTCCTAAAAACACCAAAGATAATGGTAAATTTGTGGTTGATCAATTACCTTATGCATCAACTACATCTAATAATGCCTTTGTTAGTATTGATCTAGATAGACTAGAGGAGTCAATTAGGCTTCAGCTAGAAGAAGATAACGTAGATCCAACATATTTGGAGGAAGAATTTGTGTTAGATGAACAAGAATTAGAAGAAACTCTCGAAAAGACGGGAGCAGAAAGAACAGGAGCTTCTCGGGATGATGAGTCTAAAACTCATGGGGGCGAAGAAGACTATACCTGGAAAAAAGGTGAAGATTCTAAAACAGACGAAGGCACCCATGACGATGGCTCGCGTGAAGGTGATGAGGGTGACAACGATGACAACGATACCAAAGATTATCTCGAAAAGAACGAGCCCGATCTCGTCCAGATGATTAAGGATATTCTCTTAGAGGAAAGCGACGAAATATTTGAAGAAGTTGATGAGCCCCCAGAAGAAGAAGCTGGTGAAAACACTCTCGAAGAAGAACCAGACGATCTGTATGAGGCATATGAGGCACACGAGAGTGCCCAGCTTCAACAGGAGAGCCGCTCTTTAAAATCAAAGAATAAAACTCTCATTACAGAACAGAAAACACTCAACAAGAAGGTCCGTTTGTTAGAGGAAAAATTACAAAAATACGGCACAGTCATTAATAAGCTTAAAGATAAGCTTAATGAAACCAACTTAACAAATGCTAAGTTGTTATATCAGAACCGTGTTCTAAATAGCGCCTCGTTGAATGAGCGACAAAAAGATAGAATTGTCGAGACTATTATGAATGCAAAAACAGTTGAAGAAGCAAAAATTATATATGAAACTCTTCAAAGTGCAGTGGGAGCTAATACGCTAAGCCGTAAGCCAAAATCACTGAACGAAGTTGTGACTAAACGCTCTTCAGCCTTTATGCCTCGTAAAGAGGAAAAAAGGGGAGATCCCTTTACGGTGAGAATGAAAACTCTTGCCGGAATTAAAGAATAGATTTTAATTTCATTACATATAAAGGAGGAGAAAAAACAATGTCTATACTTCAAAAATTAACAGAAGGTATCGTTAAACGCGATATGAAAAAGGAAGGAGATGCTTTACTTAACAAGTGGGGTAAAACCGGACTTCTAGAAGGTCTTGGCTCGGTGACGGCGAAACAGAATATGTCTCGTCTTCTTGAGAACCAAGCAAAGGAGCTTCTTCGTGAGGTTTCCACGATGGCCGGCGGCGACGTTGAGGGCTTTGCAGCCGTTGCGTTCCCAATTGTTCGTCGTGTTTTCGGCGGATTAATCGCCAATGAACTCGTTAGTGTTCAACCTATGAGTCTCCCATCGGGACTCATTTTCTTTATGGATTTCACGTTTGCGCCGCAATCTGGCCTAGGCATTAACAACCGTTTGGCCCAGAATGCCGATACTTCACTCTATGGTGGAGGCCGTGTTGGTCAGGCTATCACTGGTGGTGTTGATCTTACTGGTGCGAATTCTTCGTTGAGTTTTTATAACTTGAACAACGGATACTCGTCTCCAACCGGATCCGCCGTTATTTATGCCGTAGGTGTAGCTTCGGGTACATGGGGAGACGGAACCGCAGTCTTGGGAGTTGGGGACACCTCAACTATGACAGTAGCTGAGATCAACCGAACGCTTCAATGGGATCCTGCACTGGTTTCCGGCGCTGCAGGTACCGGTACTAGTTTTGCTATTGCAGATCTGACTATTGGTACCACTGGTGATGAAGGTCAGTTTAACTGGTCCGATTTGGTCGCTCTTACGGTTTCGGGCAGCGGAGGTGGCGCTGGTATGTTCGACGCTGACGCACGACAGGTTCGTCGTTTGACTGAGCTTTCGGGAACGGTAGCTGACAGAACGGTGCGTGTTGTCGCTTTTGAGGATGGTGGTACTCCCGCCTCCGTGAGTGGCGCCATCGCACTCGCGGCCAACCGAAACTGGTCTTGGCCAATTACGGACAATTTCGACGGTACACCCGCTGCTGGCGGCACTAATGCAATTGGTGCTGTGGTTGCTGACAATCCCTGGGGATTGGAAAACGATGTCGGTATTCCTGAGATTGACTTGAAGGTCGATTCCGTGTCCGTCACGGCAATCACTAAAAAGCTCAAGGCAAAGTGGAGCCCCGAACTTGGTCAAGATCTTAATGCTTATCATAATCTTGATGCGGAGGTCGAGCTTACGTCGATTCTTTCTGAGCAAATTGCTCTAGAGATTGACCGTGAGATCCTTGAAGACCTCATTAAGGAGGCCAAAGCTGGTACTTATTACTGGTCTCGTTCCCCCGGTCTTTTTGTGAATAGAACAACTGGTGCAGAAGTGGGTGCCAATACGGCAGCTCCCGACTTTACAGGTACTGTTTCTGAGTGGTATGAGACACTCCTAGAAACAGTTAATGATGTGTCGGCGCAAATCCACAGAAAAACTCTGCGCGGCGGGGCTAATTTCTTGGTCACGTCACCGGAAGTTGCTTCTATCCTTGAATTCACTGCTGGTTTCCGCGCAAGCGTTACCGTTGATGATTCTAAGGGAACCGCTGGGGCACTTAAGGTTGGCCAAATTAGTAAGAAATACGATGTTTACATCGATCCTTACTTCCCGCGTAACCTTGTTCTTGTTGGTCGTAAGGGTAATAGCTTCCTTGAGAGTGGCTATGTATATGCTCCTTATGTGCCGTTGCAAGTCACGCCTACCATCTTTGGTACGGAAGACTTCGTGCCACGTAAGGGTGTCATGACCCGCTACGCCAAGAAGATGGTTCGTCCTGATATGTATGGCCTTGTGGTTATACGTGGATTACTTGGTGAGGGTGGCGCTTAAGCCAAACTAACTTAGGTTAATTATAAACCCCGGCTTCTTTTTAGGAAGCCGGGGTTTTTTATATAAAACAAGCTGTTTTAAAAAACTGAGTTGGTCAAAAATTTGACGCCTCCAATTTTTTGAGATTTTGGGTTTTAGTGACTATTTATATATGACTATTTATATAAAGGAGATTTCCCCATGGGTAGAAAAAAGAAAAGATTACGCCTTGTCCAGGCGCGAAAAAAGAATACAGTTGTGGTGGTGCCCAAGGCAGCATCAAAGCCGAAAGTTAATGTGACGCGCCAAAAACCCAAAAAGGTAGTTGAAGCGACACCGGTCTCTCCCCGTAAAGAGAAGAAGCGCGCCCGTGCGCCTAAAGTGACTAAGTTACAATTTGATTTAACACCAGTAGAAAGTAAAAAACCAACAAACAACTAACATTTAGTTTTTTTGCCTTCGTCTTAACTATTTACTGGAAGGAGACTAAATGAATGGCTTTGCCTACTTTAAACCCCGTTTCGCAAATGAGTGCTGTTGTTTTAACGACAAGCAGCCTAGCAGCCGATGTTGAAGATAATGCTAATTTGCCTTTTGGACTATATTCCAATACAACATCTGCGCTATTTTCTCAATATTTTTGTACTGGCGCCGCAGAGCAAGTATCCTATACGTATAAAAAGCTAGGTGGGGACGTATTAGATATTGAATTAACTGATAATAATATCTATGCTTCTTATGAAGAATCTGTTTTGGAATATTCTTATATTCTTAACATCCATCAAGCTAAAAATGCACTTTCGGACCTTTTAGGCGCAACCACTGGGACATTTGACCACGATGGGCAACTCCAGACTGGAAATTCCCTTCTGGGCAAAAATATTAATTTGAAATTTCCACGGTTTGAGTTTGCTTATTCTCGACGCGT
>Ga0098047_10000232_pt1 | contig 22256 bp, 25 predicted proteins | sample 12_taG_FD_92585 | JGI IMG/M metagenome (GOLD analysis project Ga0098047, IMG submission 92585) | Marine viral communities from the Subarctic Pacific Ocean - 12_ETSP_OMZ_AT15267 metaG | ecosystem: Environmental > Aquatic > Marine > Oceanic | place: Subarctic Pacific Ocean | collected 2015-01-16 | reverse complement strand
TGCATCAGTAATTAGAAAAAAATTATTGAAGCAGTTTGGAGATGATCCATTATATAAAGATTTTATTATAGCCAAAACCTCAAAAGAACAAAAGAAAGCATTAGCTACATTAAAATCTATTCGTGGTGGAAATGCAGTTCGTTTGATGCAGAAATATGTTAAAAAGTTACAAGGTGAATCCATAAATGAAGGAAAGTTAGATAGAATAAGCTCACATCTTATCAAAGACCTTGATAAAAAATTTAAAGGTAAAAAGAGTACTACAAGTACATTCAATAAAATTAAGAAAGAATTAAAAAGAAAAATGCCAGGAGTTAGTGATATGGTAGCTGGTTCGATTGCCAATCAATATAATGATTTTTTATTAGATAAAGACTTAGATTGGAAATATGCAGAAAAAATAAGACTTATGGCTGGTACTTTAAAAAGACTTGGCATGAAAGAATCCGTAAATGAAGATATAGTACGCGGTAATGAAGTCCACGCTAAAACAAAAAAAGAACTTAAAGCGGCAATAGCAAGAAGTATGAAAGAGATATTAAATGGCAAGACACCAAAATACGATATTATTAATGGTATGTCCGGAGAGATGATTGGCTGGAAGGATGGCAACGATTATATATGGCAACCAAACGCTATTCCGTATGCTGAGAGAGAACTAAAATGACTACAAACAAAAGAGAGAGCTAAAATGACTACAAATAAAAATAAAAAATTTAATTGGAAACCTGAAAGAGGCTCCTTTAGAAAAATACAGGAAAGTTTTTTAAAGAAAAAAGTATTTATAAGCGAATATAGCTGGAAAGATTATGTAGACACTAGTACAGCTGGTAAAACACCTCCTGATCCAACACCTGAACAAAGTGCTATTGCTAAAAAATATAAGATACTTGGCAAATTTTCAATTCCTGCAATAGATATGAACTTTATAAAAAAGCATAATCTAGAAAAGACATGGAAACGAAAGCAAATAGACCCAAGGGTCCAAAAAATAGCAGCTGAATTTTCAAAAGAAATTAAAAATTCTAATGGAAATATGAATCAGATAAAAAAAGCAATGATGAAACATTTTTCTAAATCAGCCGGCTGGATAAAAGGCAATCCTTTCAATGATGTTATGAAGTACCAGGGAATAGAAGTCAGCTCAGGCTCAGGCACGGTCTCTATTAAAGATCTTGCTGCAAGAAAAGGCTTTGATATATCTCTTAAAACAGGAGATGGTAAAGGTACTAGTACGCCTGGACGCGGTGCAGGTACACCGTATAATTTTTCACAGGCCCCAGCAGGAAATGAAGGTGAAGCCAAAGATGGAGGATACACAGGATACTGGGACGGATGGTAAGATATAATTAAAGGAGCGTTATGAAGGTTACAATAGAATACTGTATGCAATGAAATTACGAGCCAAGAGCCTTCAGGTTGAGGGAAGAAGTATCGTATAAATATCCAGAACAGATTGAAGATTTTAATATGATCCAATCAGGTGGTGGTGTATTTGAGGTATCAGTAAATGACTCACTTATATTTAGTAAAAAATCACTTAATAGATTTCCTGAAGATGGTGAGATTATAGAATTAGTCAAACGATTTGGATTAATTTAAAAAAGTTATATAAAAACTACACTTTGAAAATTTAACAATATATATATTTTATTACGCGGTTAAATGCGTAGTTATTTGAAAATTGGATTTTTTGAAAAGTACCCGGGATGATCACCCCGGTACGGGATTGGCTGAATAATGGGTAACCTTTGAAGCTCATAAGGCAATCTAACGTAATGTCGTGGTGACTGACCACTTGCCAAATGTGGTGAGTAGGCAGAGGTCTCGAAGACATTCGATACGTAATGTGCTTCTAGAAAAACTTAAAGAACAGCGATTCTTTGACCCTGTTGTGGGTAAGGGTAATACCGAAATCCCACCTCGTGGCCGAATTAATCTAAACTCAGAGAGATAAGGCAATGGCAAACAGGTTGTGCTGGCTCCAACGATGGTTAACCACTATTGAGGAGAACTAAGGTGACTCTTAGGTGTTAGGTACAGGGTTCGACAAATCTGAGCTAGAAGTTGTAGGTACTCGCAAGTCCTACATCCCCAAAAATTTCCAACTTTAAAGGGCTCCGACCTTTACCATATAACGATGACTAATTTATAATAACGGGGCCCTTTTTTAATAAAAAAATTAGTTTTTGAAAATGTTACGTAATATATATTAATGTATTAAATGAATAATGAACAGTTAAAAAAGGAGTAATGATAATGGACTTAGATCTCATAAAAGCCAGGTTATCACAACTACAACAATCAAATACAAGAACTACTAATCTCTGGAAACCAAGTCCAGGTAAGACACAAGTTCGGATCGTACCCTATAAATTTAATAAAGACAACCCATTCATTGAGTTGTACTTTCATTATGATATGGGCGAGAAGAACTATCTGTCACCTATCTCATTTGGTCGTCCGGACCCGATTGAGGAGTTCGCAACTAAGCTAAAGACTTCTGGTAACAAAGAAGACTATAAGCTTGGTAAAAAAATCGAAGCCAAGATGCGCACCTACGCTCCTGTCATCGTTCGCGGTGAGGAGAAAGAGGGTGTAAAATTCTGGGGCTTCGGAAAAATGGTGTATCAGGAATTACTTTCTGTTATGGCTGATCCAGACTACGGCGACATCACTGATCCAGTAAATGGTCGTGATATTGTCGTTGAGTTTAAGACCAGCGAAGAGACAGGACGTGCTTTCCCGATGACGAATATTAGGGTAAAACCTAATCAGACGCCGCTTACTGAGAACACTGAAGTTATGAAGGTAGTAAAGGATACGCAAAAGAATATCACAGACATTTACTCAGAGATGGAGTATGACGATTTACAAAAAGCTCTTGAAGCTTGGTTGCATGCTGAGGGTGATGTTGATGATAAGGATGTTGCTGATCCTGCAAAAGCTACAAATAGTCAAGCTGCTACTGAGGACGTTTCCTCAGCATTTGACGACCTATTCAACTCTTAAACAAGGAGGACGCTATGAGCGAGAGACGTGATGTCCTTGCTAGCGAGTTAGCCGAGAGTCTAAACTCGAAAATCAAAGGGCAGAAAGTAGCATTCTTCTTAGACGGATCAGATGATACGCCGACAGATATTAAAGATTTTATATCTACAGGATCATCTTTACTTGACTTAGCAGTATCAAACAAACCGAATGGTGGAATAGCAGTGGGAAGAATAACGGAGATCAATGGTCTTCAGGCTTCCGGAAAATCACTGCTTGGTGCACATATTCTTGCTGAGACACAGAAAAAAGGTGGTATTGGTGTTTATATTGACACAGAGACTTCCGTTAGTAAGGAATTTCTAGATGCAATTGGAGCTGATATAAAGAATATCCTGTATCTTCACATGGAAACTGTTGAAGATATATTTCAAGGAATCGAAGATATCATAACTAAAGTAAGAGAATCTGACAAGACAAAATATGTGACCATTCTGGTTGATAGTCTTGCTGGTGCATCTACTAAGGTTGAGATGGCTGCTGATTACGAAAAAGATGGATGGGCTACATCAAAAGCAATCATAATCTCTAAGGCAATGCGTAAGATTACACAGATGATTGGTAGACAAAAGATAACACTTGTGTTTACGAATCAGTTGAGACAGAAATTGGGTGTCATGTTTGGTGATCCATATACGACTAGTGGAGGTTTGGCACTGCCATTCCACGCTTCAACTCGTATACGATTATCAAATATGGGCATGATCAAGGACAAAGAATCAAATGTGATCGGACACAAATGCCGTGCTAAAGTTATCAAGAACAGAATTGGACCGCCATTAAGGCAATCAGACTACGAGATGTATTTTGATCGTGGTATTGATGATGCTGGTGGTTGGCTGCTAGTCCTTAAGAATATTAAGGTAGCACAAGTTGCTGGATCTTGGTATACTGTTGACTATAACGGTACTCCTGTAAAATTCTTATCAAAGAACTTCAAAGATAAGTTAGAAGAAATAGATGGACTCAAAGAATATCTCTATGAAAAAATCTGTGAAGCTAACATACTGAAGTATGATGATAAGAGAGGCATCGATGATGTCGAATTTACAGACGAAGTAGTCAACGAAGATGCGTGAGAGATACAAAGAGATACTCTCTCAGATTGGTGATCATGTAAAAGGAGAGCATAGTGTTAATGACCACGTCCTAATAATTGACGGTTTAAATAACTTTATTAGGACGTGGGCTGCATCACCTGCTACTAATTCCGATGGTCAGCATATTGGTGGTTTGGTTGGTTTCTTACAAACAATTGGATTAGCAATTAGAACTCTTGGTCCAACAAGAACAATTATTGTTTTTGATGGTAAGGGAGGTTCTGTTAGAAGAAAGAAACTTTATCCAGAATACAAAGCCGGAAGGAAACCTCTCAAGAGACCCAATAGAGTAGAAGGATTGACAGATGAGAATGAAGCTGAGAATATGCGCAGGCAGTTCAAGCGCCTAATTGAATATCTGAATTGCCTGCCGGTTACAGTCTTATCCATACAAGATATTGAAGCAGATGATACAATAGCGTACATCTCAAATCAGATTCTCAGGGAATCTAAAATTACTGTTATGAGTACTGATAAAGATTTTTATCAAATCATCAATGATAGAATATCAATATGGTCCCCAACAAAGAAAATATTATATGATAGGAAAAGACTTGAGGAAGAATTCGGAATTTTAGCAGAAAATTTTGTATTCTATAGGATAATCGATGGAGATAGATCTGATAATATTTCTGGTGTTAGAGGATTAGGACTCAAAACAATATTAAAAAAATTCCCATTTTTGAAAGATACTAAAATAATTAATTTTGATGATTTTTTAAGTGTTACAAAGTTAATTGAACACAAAGATGTTTTAGATAGAAATTACAAATTAATGCAGTTATTAGATGTTGATATTCCAGGGAATGCTAAGCTAACTATACAAGCGCAAGTTAGTGATGGCTCAACAAGATTAGTAAAATATAAAGTTCACAAAATGTTTTTAGAAGATACGATAGAGCATGCAATTAGAAATCCTGATGTGTGGCTTCAGACAAGTTTTAACCAATTAGAATTGATTTTACAAAATGCCGCCAATAAGTGATGCACTAACAAAGTACGGATCTGCTTTTCAGACAAAGATAATAACTTGTTTACTTGCAGACCAAGATTTTGCAGTTACAGTCTATGATATGATCAAACCGGAGTTGTTTGATACAGAAGCGAATCAGTGGTTGGTAAGACAAATCAAAGAGTATTACTACGAGTACAAGGTTACGCCAACACTTTCAGCACTCAAAGTAAAGATAAATGAAGTTTCTTCTGAATTATTACGTGATTCTATTGTTGATGAACTACGTGAGGTTACAAAAAATATAGAAGCACCTGATCTTGAATTTGTTAAGAATGAGACAACAATTTTTTGTAAAAACCAAATGTTAAAAGAAGCAATAATAAAATCTGTTGATCTTATTCAGACTGGAAGATATGATGAAATAAAACGTGTTGTTGATAATGCAATGCGTGCTGGTACACATAGAGATGTTGGCTTAAATTATCTTAAAGATTTTGATTCAATTCTAGCGGATATTGCTAGGGATACAATAGAGTCTGGATGGGAACCCGTAGACTATATTATGGACGGTGGTCTTGCAGGCGGAGAACTTGGTGTTGTTGTTGCGCCATCAGGCATAGGTAAAAGTTGGTTTCTACAAGCGCTTGGTGTTAATGCATTAAAGGCAGGAAAAAATGTAGTACACTATACACTAGAACTAAATCAAGCATACGTTGGAATGAGATATGCTACAATATTTTCTGAGGTTCCTGTTGCAAATATTAAGGATAATAAAGAGCATGTCAAGGAAATAATTACAAAACAGTGTAAGGGCGAACTTCTTATAAAATACTTCCCAACTAGGGCCGCTACAGTTCAGACATTACATACACATCTAAAGACAATTGAATTAATGGGTCATGAACCAGATCTTATACTAGTTGATTACGCTGATTTATTAAGAGGCATGGGCTTAAAAAATGATGCAGCTGTACGTCATATTTTAGGTGACATATATGAAGATCTTAGAGGGATGAGTGGAGAATTTCAGATACCAATTTGGACAGCATCACAGTCCAATAGGTCATCATTAGAAGATGAGATAATTGGTGCAGAAAAAATTGCAGAATCATATGCAAAAATAATGACAGCTGATTTTGTTATGTCACTTTCTAGAAAGATTGAAGATAAGATTGCGAATACAGGACGTGTTCATGTAATTAAAAATAGATTCGGTCCAGACGGAATGACATATCCAACAACTATGAATACATCAATAGGAAAAATAGATATTTACGATTCATCATCAATTACTGGACAGGCTGTTCAGAAGAAGCAAGACAACGGAAGTGAGTATACAAGAAAATTATTAGCAAAGAAGTATAAAGATTTTGAAACAAATTAGTATATCCCTTTATTTATTTTGGCGAACCGTTGAGAATAAAAGTGTTAGACGAAAAGGAGAGTTTTAATGGTGCAAAAATTTAAGTTATCACCTTCATTTATAAACAAGTACAAAAGAAAAAAGCCACCATTTGGATTCAATGGATTAGGTGAGTTAGTTTACATGAGGACGTATTCACGTCTTAAAGCAAACGGAAAAAATGAAAAATGGTGGGAGACAGTGAAAAGAGTTGTAGAGGGAACTTACAAAATGCAGATGGATTGGATAGAACAGCATCAACTTGGATGGAATCCCTGGCGCGCACAAAGATCAGCTCAAGAAATGTATGATAGAATTTTTAACATGAAATTTCTGCCACCTGGTCGTGGTCTTTGGGCAATGGGAAGTGTGATAACTGAAGAAAAGAAACTCTATGCAGCCCTTAATAATTGTGCTTTTGTTTCAACAGAGACAATTAAAGAGGATAGCTCAAAACCTTTTTGTTTTTTAATGGACGCATCAATGCTTGGCGTTGGCGTTGGGTTTGATACTAAGGGTGAAGGAAAATTAATGGTAAAGGGACCAACAACTAAAAGGGATCCTGAGACATTTATTATACCAGATACACGTGAAGGATGGGTAGAATCACTTGCTGCATTAATAGATTGCTATTTTCATGGCACACCTGAAGTTCAATTTAATTATTCAAAAATTAGACCTGCTGGTGAATTGATTAAGGGTTTTGGTGGTTTATCAAGTGGCTGGGAACCTTTGAAGGAAGTACATGAAGCAGTAAGAAAAGTATTGAAAGCTAATGAAGGTGCACCAATTACAGTTACAACAATTGTTGATATCATGAACCTCATCGGTAAGTGTGTAGTAGCAGGAAACGTACGTAGAACAGCTGAGATCGTATTCGGTGATCCATATTCTGATGAGTACATGGATTTAAAAAATTATAAAGTGAATTCTCATAGAGACAAATACGGATGGACTTCTAATAATTCAATCTTTGCTGAACTTGGTATGGATTATACTGATGTGTGTAAGAGAATTAAAGATAATGGTGAACCTGGATTTGCATGGTTAGAAAATATGCAAGGTTATTCTAGAATGAAAAATGGTAAGGATAATAAAGATCACAGGGCTGCTGGTGGAAATCCTTGCTTAGAACAAACTTTAGAATCGTATGAGTTGTGTTGTCTTGTAGAGACATTTCCTAATAATCATGATTCATTAGCAGACTACTTAAAGACATTAAAGTATGCTTATCTGTATGCTAAAACTGTTACCCTTGGAAAAACTCATTGGCCAGATACTAATAGAGTTATGTTAAGAAATCGTAGAATTGGTTGTAGTGTTAGCGGCGTTGCACAGTTCTTGACTAACAAAGGAATTGGTGAATTAAGAGAGTGGTTAGAGACAGGGTATGATACAATTCAAGAGTGGGACAAACAATACAGTGATTGGTTTGCTGTTCCCAAATCAATAAAGACGACATCTGTTAAGCCGAGCGGGACAGTATCACTACTTGTTGGCGCAACTCCTGGTCTACATTATCCAGAGTCAAGATTTTATATTCGTAGAATGAGACTTTCTAATCAATCAGCATTATTAGAACCGTTACGAAATGCTGGCTATCCTATTGAATCTGCATTTGGATCAGAGGATTCAACAGTCGTTGTAGAGATTCCAATTGATGTAGGCGCGGGGTTGCGTACAGCTAAGGATCTTACAGTATGGGAACAATTTAGCCTTGCTGCATTTATGCAGAGACATTGGGCAGATAATCAAGTGAGTTGTACAGTGACCTTTGATCCTGATGAAGAGATAGTACAGCTTGAACAAGCACTTAATTATTTTCAGTATCAGTTAAAAGGAATTAGTTGCTTACCGAGGGCAAACGGTGGTGTGTATAAACAAATGCCTTATGAGTCAATTGATGAAAAAACATACAAGAAATTATCTAAAAAATTAAAAACTCTTTCATTCTCGAAAATGAAAGGTGAAGAAGCAGAGACTGAAAGATTCTGTGATGGTGATGTTTGCATTATTTAAAAAAATATATATTTTGAACAATTAACACCATATATATAATAAAATGGTTATAAAAAAGGAGTTATACAATGCATGATTGCTATATTGCTAGCGGATGGTTCAATGAGAATCAAGCTAGAGATTTAGAAAACATTAAAGAGACACTTGATGAATTGGGTGTCAATTACTTTTCACCAAAAGATGAGATTATTGTTAAACCTGATGCTTCAAAGGAAGAACAGGAAATGATATTCAGAGGAAATGTAGACGCAATCACTGATGGCAAATTTGTTGTCTGTAATACACGCGACAAAGATCTTGGCACAATATTTGAAGCTGGATTTTCTTATGCTAATAATGTTCCAATAATTTATTATGCAGAAGGTCTTCAGGGAAATTTTAATCTCATGCTTTCACGTAGTGGAAGGGCTGTTGCAACAACAACTGATGAACTCAAACATCACGTAAAACATATAATGACAGATATTGCATATGAAGCGGAATATGTCGGATACATTGAGTGATTTTGTAGATAATATCTACACACTCAAGGCACTCACAAGATATAATAATAAATTCAAAATAATAAGTGAATCAGTAGCAGAACATTCATTTTTTGTTGCAGTACTAGTACTTAAAATGCATGATGATTATAAATTTAATTTAGAAAAAGCATTAAAGATGGGACTGATACATGACATACCCGAATTACATTTATCAGATGTGACTCATGATGTTAAACGTAATTTTCCAAAGCTTGCCAAAGAAGTAACTAATGCTGAATACGTTATTATGCGTGATAAGTACCCAAATTGGTATGAATCATTCAAAGAATTTGAAGATCAAAATTCAGTTGAGGCATTAGTTGTAAAAATGGCTGATAATCTTAGTTGTGTACAATATGCAACAGCTGAAATGGAGCTTGGAAATAAAGGTTATATGAAAGATGTCGCACAATCTGCAGGAAGAAGAGTTATGGAGTGCGAAAGAAAACTTAAAAAATATCGGAGAAAATAAAAAATGCCAATTAATAATAAATTAGATGTAGTATCACTACCAACAAGTTTAGGAATAGGTGATGAAGTTAAGACAGAATATGTTGATCACTTAGATTCAATAGATGTAAAGTTAGTTAATTCACCTTCAATTGAAGAGTTAAGGAATTATATTCCAGATTTTTGTACAGCAACATGGGCAGAAGAGCCGTTCCATACAGATGATATGTCTAGTCTAGAGAAAGACAAAATGATATGGATGCTTTTTAAGGGAAAACTATTACCAACTGCATTTGAAACAATAAACTGTACATTTACAATTGGTGGAATTGATACTCAATTTGTTACGCATTTAATTCGACATCGTGCTTTTAGTTTTTCAGCACAATGTACAGGTGATAGATCACAGCGTGATGATACAGCACTTGTTCCTCATGCAATCATAAATTCTCCAGAATATTATGAACGATATAAACAGCTTGTTGAGGATGGCAAACAATTATACGCTGACATGGTTGATACAAAAGAGATCTCAATTATGGATGCACGACATATCCTTCCAAAGTGTTTAAGCACATTTTATTGGACTCGTGGAAATATTCGTGATGTAATGGGATTCATTAAGACAAGAATTGATAAGCAGATACAGCCGTCTGAAGATAATGTTGTTGCATACTATATGTGGCTAGAATTGGTCAGGGCATATCCAATGATTGTTGACTGTATTGATATTCACACACCAGCGAGATATTATATTTCAACGGCGAGGACAGGAACTGGAACGAATTTGTATTTTCCTGATGAAGACTCTGATGAATTTGAATTTAATGAGATGGATTTCTTGTATCAGGCAAGACGTGATGAATTAAACGGAACTGATGGTGGACGAAATACATTTATAGAAATCATCAAATCTGTAGATGAAGAAATTGAACATCTACGTAGACAGGCCCATGAGAGGTATCCATTTCTAACAGAAGGAAAGTAGTGGATAAACTAGAAGAGCTATACAAATTACAGAAATCGTTCACAGAGCGATTTTTTGTTGAAAAGCAAAAGACAACATTAGCAGATATAAGATCCTCAAAAGAGGAACTTGTAAAATGGAATAAAGAATACATTCTTGCTTTAATTGCAGAGGCGACAGAAGTATTGAATGAAGTTGATTGGAAGATGCATAAAGATATGAAGCTTCCAACTGACGCAAGGGATCGTCTTTTAGAAGAAAGCATTGATGTTATGAAGTTTTTAATGGGACTTATGATAGTTAATGGTTTTTCATGTAATGAGATCTATTCTATGTTTAAAGCTAAATCAGCAGTTGTTGAAAAAAGATTATAAAAAGCCTTTACTTTTAAGCTATAAAGGCTTATATTCTAATACAATTAAAGAGTATATGTTATGTCATTAAAGAATATTGTACCTCCAGATAAATTTACTGGTTTACACGCACATACAACATTTAGTACGTTTGATGCAATAGGTTATCCAGATGATCATATTGATTTTATTACAAGTGAATCACAAGGAGGAGATTCTTGGGCTTTAACTGATCACGGTAATGGTAACGGTCTTGGCCACGCAAATGCACATGCAAAAATAGTACAAAAGAATGGTCAGAAATATAGGCAACTTTATGGTGTAGAATTTTATTTTGTTCCATCACTTAAGACTTGGAAGGAACAATATACTACACATCGTGAAGCAGTGCAAGCTGAAAGAGATGCTAAAAAACAAGAAAAGCTTTCGAAGGCACCTGTATTTATTGATGCTGAAAAGGAAGTTGAGTCAGGTGGTCATGTATTAGAGGACGAGTCTGAAACAAAAGAATCTGCAAAAGGTAAACCTGCATGGAAGCGTTATTATCATTTAGTTGTTGTTGCAAAGAATAGGCAAGGATTAGGTAATTTATTTACTCTTGTTAAAAAATCTTATAAGCACGGATTTTATAGATTTCCACGTATTGATTTTGAAATGCTCAAAGAGCATGGTGAAGGTTTAGTAGTATCTACAGCATGTGTTGGGGGCTTAGCTTCTGGTATAATCTATAACGAATTTCCGGATTTAGCTTTTAATGAATTTCATCCTGATTTATTAAATGATCCAATCAAATATAATACAATCATGGGTCGTTTAGAAAATATGACAGATTATTTTGTTAACTGTGTAGGACAGGAAAATTTCTTTTTAGAATTACAATTCAATGATTTGACTGCACAGCAAATGACAAATAGAATGTTATTAGACTTGTCAAGAAAGACAGGCGTAAAATTAGTATCAACAGCTGATTCACATTATCCAGGACCAGATGTATGGGAGGCAAGGGAGCTGTATAAAAAATTAGGATGGTTTAGTAATGATCCAAAAAAGATGGTGTTACCAAAAGAAGAAGAATTAAAATGTCTTCTCTATCCTAAAAATGCACAACAAATGTGGGATGAATTTAAAAACAGTTATGCACAATATGATTTTTATAAGGGTTATGAAATTGATGTTAGGGATTCAATCAACAGGACATATGATATCGCATGGAATTTATGTGAAGATACTTGGATTGATCAGTCTGCTAAGCTGCCCGATTACGGAACAAAGGAAAAGCCTGCTTTTAATATGCTTGTTGATCTTGTCAAAGAAGGTTTAGTTCGTGAGGGATTAGATCACAATAAAACATATATTGATAGAGCAAAGAAAGAATTAGCTGATATTAAAACACTTGGGCATGAATCATATTTTTTAACAATGTATCAAATCTTTGAAAAGTCATCACAAAAAACATTGCTAGGCCCAGGAAGAGGATCTGGTGCAGGTAGCTTAGTTAACTTTTTGTTAGGAATAACACAACTTGATCCTATTGAGTATGGACTATTATGGGAAAGATTTTTAGGACCACACAAAGTGGCATGGCCAGATATTGATACTGATGCAGGTGATAGAAATGTTTTGATTGATGCAGCAAAAGAGTTATATGGTAATGAGTCTGTAATACCGGTTTCAAATTTCAATACGTTAAAATTAAAATCATTGCTCAAAGACGTATCTAAGTTTTATAATATTCCGTTCATGGAAGTTAATAAACTTTCTGCTGGATTGCAGGAAGAAGTCATGCCTCATGCGAGGGGTGATAATGAGGAAAAATCAATGTTCATGCTTAGGCATGAAGACTGTATGAAATATTCTAAGCGATATCAAGAGTTTATGACAAAATATCCTGATGTTGAAAGACAAATTAGTTCGCTATTCTTGCAGAATAGAAGTATCGGAAGACATGCTGGAGGTGTTATTATAGCACCTGAAAAGGATCTCACTTGTTGCATGCCAATAATCGGTGTTAGAGGTGAGCTACAGACACCCTGGTCAGAAGGAATGAATGTACGTAATCTTGAACCAAACGGTTTTCTTAAATTTGATTTCTTAGGATTAACATTACTTAAGGATGTTGAAAACTGTATTAAGAGAATTTTAATTAAAGAGGGTAATACTGATCCAACATTCTTAGAAATTCGTGATTTCTTTGATAAGCATTTAAATTGTAGAAGTGTAAAGATGGATGATCCAAAAGTATGGAAGCATGTTTACGAAGAAGGACGCCTAACAGCAATATTTCAGTTTACTGCAGACGGCGCACGTAATTTTTGCCTGGAGGCGAAGCCAAAAGATATCGAGACACTAGGCGCATTAACTGCGATATACCGTCCAGGACCATTAAAGGCAAATGTACACAGAACATTTGTAAAAGCTAAGCGACAAGCAGCAATGATAGAATATGATCATCCTTTAATTGAGAAAATCTTAGGACCAACATTCAATCATATTGTATTTCAAGAGCAGTTTATGTTATTAGCACAAGATCTTTCAGGATTCACTTTGGGTGAGGCAGATAAACTTAGGAAGACATTGGTTAAGATGTCACATGATTCTCTTGGTGGAAAGAAAAATGAAAGACAGATTGCAAAAGAAAAATTTATTAATGGTGCTAAAAAACTTAATAATATTGATGAACAAATTACAATTGATTTATGGGATAAAATTGAAGCATTCTCTACGTACGGATTTAATAAATCACATGCGATCTCTTATGCAATTGATTCGTATTATGGCGCATGGCTACACACATATTATGAGACAGAATGGTTAGCTACAATTTTAGATTCTGAGAATAATAGTCCATCTGGGTTAGCAAAAACAATTGCTGAAGTCAAATCATATGGATACAGATTTGTAGATGCTGATATAAATTATTCTGGAAATGAATGGGAATATTCAAGTGAGATCAATGCTTTTGTGCCTCCGCTATCTTCAGTAAAAGGTATTGGATCTGTAGCAATGGAAGAGGTTATTAAAAAAAGACCTTTCAAAACACTGAAAGATTTTCTATATTCTGGTGGTGAATGGAGATGGAATAAGTTTAATAAGACAGCATTAAAGTCACTGTGTATGGTTGAAGCTCTGGGATCATTTGAAGAGTTTACTAATGGAACGATCAGTAACCATAACCAGCTTTTACACGTTTTAACAGATGATAAAAATTATGATCAATTGAGAAAACATATTTCAGGATTAACAAAGACACAACGTAAACGGCTTGATAAAACAGGACAGTATGCAGATGATTTAATTGATAGTCTTTATACGAAATATAAGGACATTCCAGATTGGACAAGATTAGAAAAAATAGCTAACTACGCAAATATGACGTCAACAGTTAAAAATTCACTTGTATTTCCTGATGAGGTGATGGAGCAGATACAGATACATAATGTGATTAGCTGTTTCCAGATTCCACATTCACAGAGAAAGATGAGTTGGTTTGCAGTTGTTGATAAAACTAAAAAGGTTTCAAAGAATAATCGTATTTTTTGGAGTTTGAGAATAATGGATAACCAGAATAATACAGGTTGGCTTCGTGTATGGGGAGCTTTTCATAAAGATAAAGAACCAGACAAATATGCACTGTGCTTAGCAGATATTCATAATGATCCTCAGTGGGGTATGTCAACAAATGTAGCAAAGTTTAAGATCATTCCTGTAGCATGATTAATATTAGACACGTTACACTCGAGGGACCAGACTTATCTGGAAAATCTACACTGATGAAGAATTTACATTCTGCAACAAATAATAAATACAATATTATTGATCGTTCACTCATGAGTGCTCTTGTATATTCAATACTGTATAAGAGGAATGATATTGAAACAAGACGTAAACAGTTACGTGATTCTCTTAACAATTTAAATGATAGGACGATCGTCCTTATGCCACCAATAACAGTGCTTGCAGATCGATATAAAGATAGAGGTGATGAGATTCAAAAGTGGGAAGATATTATTGAGATATATAGCATATACACAGATGTGTTAAGTAAGCTTCAAAGTTATAGTACTGTGTGTGTCATAGATCAGAATTTAAGTGAGGCACAATTAGTGGAGGAAGTTGATCGTTATCTCAAAATGTCAGAGAACAATATTCCTCATCATGTAGAAATGAATGCCTTTGCTGCTCATGGTGAGGCTTTTCCTGTTAGATTTGAAGTTAATCTTGGTACAGGATTTATGAGATCAAATACAGATGCCTTAGATCACAAGTCAGAGAAAGAGTACTACACAAAAATATTATCTAATATGTTGACAACAATAACGAAAGAGAATATTGGAGATAATCCATATAATAAGCCGCAAGATTCTCATACAACGCGAAGATATATTTACGCAGATGACACGTGTATTGCGTTATTTCATATGATGTATAGGAAAGATAGATTAAACTTTTTTGCCACATTAAGATCATCAGATACTGTTAATATATTTGAACACGATTATAAATTTTTATTGTATTTATGCGGACAGTGTGCACAGGCAATTGGATTAAAAGATTATGAGATACCAAATGAATGCACGCTGGCAGTAACAATCAATTCAGCACATATGATATAATGCCAAATTATAAGAAATTTTTTAAGAAAATACTCAAAGAGACAGAGAAGATGTCCACATGCGCAAGAGTACAAGTGGGGTGCCTGATTGTAAGAGACGGCAGAATAATTTCTACAGGGTGGAATGGTGTTCCAGCAGGATCGCAGCACTGTGATGACAAGTACGTATTCGGTGCAATGCCTGAGCCTGACATGGAGACACATCATGAGTGGTCAACAAAGCATGAAGTTCATGCTGAAACAAATGCAATAGGTTACGCTGCACAAAATGGTGTGCCTACAAAAGAAGCTATAATCTACACATCAATTTCACCCTGCATTGATTGTGCAAAATTAATAATAGCTGCTGGAATTCAACATGTCTATTACATCGATCAATATGATAGAAGCGATGATGGACAGAAATTTTTAAACAAACACAATATTCACATGGAACAATTATGAAACAAATAAATAGGTACCTCTACAAAGTAGAGGATGATGATAAGAAAGTTGCAGAGCTAAGGAATTGGAATGATTCTGAGTACACATATACAGGTAATCTTGCAGAGTTAGCTGCATGTAAGTATCTGGGAATTGAGTGGACGACAGCATCACGAGCACCAGCAGATTTAATTGACGATGATGGTATGAGATTTCAAGTCAAATCCTGTAAAGAGGCCTTTGAGAAGAGTAGATACTGGCTAGAACAAACCAATCAGAGGCTTTTTGATAGGTATATATTTGCAGTCATTGATGAGGAAGAACGTTTTGTAAGAATTGAAGGTGATATGATTGAAAGAATACCACACAAAAATTCTCATGAGTACTCTGCACGAGGAAATGGAAAAAAATTAAAAGCAATATATAGGAAATAAGTTATGAGTAAAGCAATAAAAGAAGCAAGCAACAAAGTAGAATATACAGAGCAAATCAAGCGGGCAAAACAAATATCATTTAGTGGGGATCCAGTTGCACATGTGGAAAATGATTTTCCAGAGATGACGTCTGAATTTAGGCGCTTACAGAAAAAGCAGTATGATTTATTCTGTAAGAAACAACATGACTATGGTCCAGGGAATATAGCAGTAGGAACACAGCTTCTGACCGAAGGAGAAATTAAATTATCTCTCATAGGATTGTGGTTTAGAATGAATGATAAGATTCAGAGATTAAAGAATATGCTCATGAATGGTAGAGAGAGTGCAGTTAAGGATGAGCCAATAGAAGATTCATTTATGGATGTTTCAAATTATGGTATCATGGCTATGGTTGTAAAGAATGGCAAATGGGGCAAATAACATACATAACAGTAATTGGATTGATAGCAGGTGTCTTAAGCATTATTGGTTATTTACCACAAGTTTGGCAAACTTATACAACAAAACTAGTCAGAGATTTATCCATGGGAAAATTAGTATTGACACTAGCTTCAGCTTTGCTATGGTTATTGTATGCTATATTATCTGACTCATTTGCGTTAGGTGCTACAAGTTGTCTTACAGCTTCAATGAATTTTAGTTTAGTAATAATGAAATGGAGATATAATGACACGTAACGAGTGTAGTGGGATAGTAGGTCTTATACTTGCTTTATTATTTATGCTTTCATTTTTGAGAGGACAAAAAGTATATTCTGTCAAGTATAGAGATAGAGCCGATATAAAAGTTTATGTAACAGAGTATCCAAATCAGGCAGATCTTTTAGTGTATAAGGTAAAGTATCGTGACCAAGCTGGTGATAAAGATGGCTGGTGGTATTTTACAAAATACAGAGACAGAGCTGATAAGAAGCTATATTTTGAGAAATATCCTGTTAATGCAGATTTAAAGATTCATTTTGTGCAATATAAGAGTGGTGCAGGATGGAGAAATTATCACAAAAAGCACTTGTTATATTAAAATAATGAAAGATAAAGAAGCGTTAATCGAACTTAGAGGAAAGATAGATGACATTGATAAAACTATCCTCGGTGCTCTCATAGAGAGATGGAATACTGTACAAAATATTATTGATGTAAAGAAGCGATTAAGCTTAGATATGAAAGACAGTAAGAGAGAAAGAGAAATTATGCATGAATTGTATAGAGAATCAGATAGTAAAATATCATATCTTTATCTTAAAAGAATTTACACGGCTATCTTTAACAGTGAATATGAAAGACATAAAAAAGTAAGGAAGAAAAGAAAAAATGGGAAGACCTAAAAAATATGTAAGACCTATCATTAGACGTAAGTGTAATTATTGTGGTAAGATGAAGACAAATCCATTCATCTATCACATTGTACCTGAGTTTAAGAATATTCTAGAAATACCGACGTATTCTAGGACAGCACAGAAAACTGCAAGAATTGATCTTAAGGGCGATAGAAAGATTCAAGCATTTCATTACTGTGATAAAGAATGCTATCATAAGGTATGGCCAAATAATGGGTAGAATAAGTTGGTCACAAGTCAATACATGGACAACGTGTCCGTACAAATGGAAAATAAATTATATTGACGGAATTAAACCCTGGACAGATTCCATATACACAGTGTATGGTAAGGCATTGCATGAAACGATGCAGAAGTATTTAGACATTATGTACAATAAGTCGATTAGAGAAGCAGATGAACTTGATCTTGCAAATATGCTAGTTGATAATATTAAAACAATATATTCTGATTGTGTTAAGAATGCAAAAGGTAAACATTTTTCAACACAACAAGAGCTAACAGAATTTTGTATCCAGGGTGCAAAAGGTCTCACTTGGTTTAAGAAACACAGAGGTGATTATTTTCCAAAAAAAGATTGGGAGTTGATAGGTGTAGAAGTCCCAATTAATACAGAGTATAAAACCGTTGGTGTTCTTGGATTTATAGATGTGCTATTAAGGAACACAAAGACTGGAAAAATTCGTATTATTGATATAAAGACCTCAACGCGTGGATGGAAGAAAGAGAAAACAGATCCCATGAAAAGAGGTCAATTATTATTCTATAAAAAATTTATCTCAGAAGAGTATCAAGTTGATATTGATATGATATCAGTTGAGTTTATAATATTAAAACGTCTTGTGTGGGAAAATACAGAATTTCCTTCAAAATATATTCAAAGATTTGAGCCGCCCTCAGCAGGCGTATCATTAAATAGAGTATTTAAAAATGTTGACATATTTATTAATGAATGTTTTAATGATGATGGAAGTTATAAAACAGAAGCAAATTATAAGAAATTAGGTGTTAATAATAATTGTAAGTGGTGTGAATTTAAAAATAAGCCAGATTTATGTGATAGGAAATTGATATGATACCAACAGTAAGATTACCCGGAAATTTTGTAGGAACAGATTATGAAGATATTATTTGGAAAAAAATATTTAGTACTTTAGAAGCTTCACCACAAGAATTTAAACTATGTTTTTATTGTGATGATTCTGATCATTTGCCTATTATAGCAAATTCTGTTAGCGGTCATGATGATCATCATCTTAGAATAAAGACAACAATAAAGCTATGGAATAATTGTAAGAATGAAAGAGTTTTTTTAGATGTCTCTAATGGTGAAATATCAAATTCAAGATTTCAATGCAGAGGAGATGATATTTCTGCTATTATAAATGCACTAGTTTTTGTAGAAGATCATTTTAATTTTATCAATTCAGAAAGATCACAATATAATAAAGAGCCTAGAAGACAAAAGAGAAACGATTCTTCCACACATGATCGTTATAAAACTTAATTTTTCTATTCCTTGCCTATATATATAAATGTAAAATATATATAATGAAAGGGAGTTACGATGGATGATTACTGGAAACTTACATCAATTAAAGTTCTATCGGAGATATACAGACAATTCAAAATGAATAGTAAAGCTCAAAATATGACGCTACAAAAATTGGTTAATAGATCAATGTGGCTTTTTATGAACGATACAAATTTTAAAGATAAAATTAAAGATACAAAAACGCTTAGCGAAAATTACAAAACAGGTTATTAGGAGTCTGCATGTATAAAGTTGGAGATATTCGTAACGGATACGAGGTTCTTCCAGACAATAAACGCAAGACAGTTTTATTACTCAGTGATGATTTAAGAATGACATCAGGCGTAGGTAATATGTCTCGTGAGTTTGTGTTAGGAACATGTCATAGATTTAATTGGGTTCAAGTTGGTGGTGCTATTAATCATCCTGAAAATGGTAAGGCGATTGATATGGATGAGGACACCGAAAAAAGGACAGGAATACCAAAGGCACATCTCAAAATACACCCAGTTAGTGGCTATGGAAATCAAGATCTTATAAGACAGTTATTGAATTTTTATAAACCACAGGGTATAATGTTATATACCGATCCAAGATTTTGGGAGTGGCTTTTTCAGATGGAACATGAGATCAGGCAAAATATGCCTATTATGTACTATAATATCTGGGACGATCTTCCGTATCCAATGTGGAATCAGAAATATTATGATTCAGTTGATGCTTTATTTAATATTTCTAAGCAGACATGCAATATTGTCAGAAATGTTAGATCATCTTACGAAGATTGGCAGGTAACATACATTCCTCATGGTATTAATGAGGATGATTACTTTCCAATTGATGAGAGTTATGAGAAGTATGATGAGTTCTTAAAATTTAAAAAGAATGCGCTTGGTTACAAAGAGAAAGATTTTGTATTATTCTATAATGCTAGGAATATACGTAGAAAATTACCTGCTGATATTGTTTATGCGTATAGAGCATTTTGTGATACAATTTCACCTGAAGAAGCTGATAGGTGTTTACTGCTAATGCACACTCAACCGCGAGATGAAAATGGAACAGATCTGCCAGAGGTTGTTCGTAATCTCTGTCCTAACTATGATGTTGGATTTTCTGCAGGGAAGCTTGATAGAGAGCAAATAAATTGGTTGTATAACTGTACAGATTGTGGAATATTGATTAGTTCAAATGAGGGATTTGGTCTAATGGGCGCTGAGAGTTTGATCGTTGGAAATCCAATTATAACAAATGTCTCTGGAGGGATGCAAGATCATTGTGGATTCAAGAAACGTATTGCTACCGATTGGGATTCTGATGGTAAGACGACTAAAGAAAAATTAGTTTATTTGACGCACGAAGATTATACAACTGAATGGGGTTCTAATCACGATGGCAGATATAAAGATCATGGTGAGTGGGCATTTCCAGTATTTCCAACATCGAGAAGTATTCAGGGTTCATTAGCAACACCATATATTTCGGATGATAGACCTGATTGGCAAGATATAGCAATCCAGATCAAGAAGGCATGGTCAATGAGAGGTAAAGAATTAAAGCGTAGGGGAATGCTTGGAAGAGAATTTGTTATGGATCCTAATGTCGGCATGACATCATCAGAAATGTGTAGAAGGTTTGTTTATGATATAGAGCAGGTATGGAAAAAATGGACACCAAGACCAAGAATTGATATGATAAATGGTACGACATGGGATTATACACACCCATCATTTAACGGTCTAACGTTGACAAAGGAGATTTAATGTACAGACCAACTGTTTTAATTACAGCGCCTGTTGCGACCAGATCAGGTTATGGCGCGAGATCACGAGATGTTACTCGTGCTCTTATTGCGTTAGATAGCTTTGATATTAAAATTTTTCCTGTTCCGTGGGGAACAACTTCACAGAATGCATTAACTGCAGACGATCCTAATGATACAGAAATTATATCTAGAATCGTTACAACACAAGAAGAGTTACCCAAGAGTCCTGATATTCACATCCATATAGTAGTTCCAAATGAATTTTTACCTCTAGGAAAATATAATATTGGTATCACAGCAGGCTTAGAGGCGTCCGTGATCCCACAGGATTGGATTGTAGGAATTAACAAGATGGATCTTGTCCTTTGTAGCTCAACATTTTCTAGAGATGTTATGAAATCAACAGAGTACACAAATAAAGAGACAGGTGATGTACTAAAGATTGTAAAGAAAGTTGATGTTCTCTTTGAGGGAGTTGATACTAACATATATAAAAAACTTTCTGGGCCACAAATGATATCTAAAGAATTGAAAGATGCAATGAATTCTGTTAAAGAAAACTGGAATTTTTTGTTTGTTGGGCACTGGCTATCGGGTGGTATTGGTGAAGATAGAAAAGATGTAGGTAATTTGGTGAAAACATTCTTTACAACCTTTAAAGGAAAAAAGAATACAGGACTGATACTAAAGACATCAGGTGCGACAACATGCAAGATAGACAGGGAACAAATATTAGCTAAGGTAAAACAGGTAAGAGAACAAGTAGGCGATAAAGAATCACTACCGAATGTTTATGTGCTGCATGCTGATTTGTATGATGATGAGATGAATCAATTGTATAATCATCCCAAAGTAAAAGCTAACATTACATTTACTCATGGTGAGGGATTTGGAAGACCTTTGCTTGAGGCATCAATATCAGAGAAACCAATAATCGCTTCAAATTGGAGCGGCCACACAGATTTCTTAAATAAAAATCATACAGTACTACTGCCGGGTGGGTTAATAGAAGTACCAGAATCAGCACTTCCAAAAAATATTTGGTTAGCGGAGCAACGATGGTTTGGTGTAAATTATGGAGCAGCATCGACTGCAATGAAACGTATGAGAAGTAATGTGAGGTCGTGGAAGCTAAAAGCAAAGAAGCAAGCAATGTATAACAGAACACATTTTAGTTTTAATGCAATGACCAAAAGAATTAAGTCACTCTTAGATAAAAATCTTCCAAAATTTACTGAGACAGTTGATGTCAATCTTCCGGAAGTTCCAAAAATTAATTTACCAAAATTGGAGAAAGTATAATGCCAGTATTATTACCAACATGGATG
>Ga0098047_10000230_pt1 | contig 22498 bp, 23 predicted proteins | sample 12_taG_FD_92585 | JGI IMG/M metagenome (GOLD analysis project Ga0098047, IMG submission 92585) | Marine viral communities from the Subarctic Pacific Ocean - 12_ETSP_OMZ_AT15267 metaG | ecosystem: Environmental > Aquatic > Marine > Oceanic | place: Subarctic Pacific Ocean | collected 2015-01-16 | reverse complement strand
GCTTGATCTGTAACATATACCAAGGGTAGACTAGCCCTTGTAGCATAGTAAGGTAAATTAGTAGCAGATAAAGTAAAACTTGCATCATATTCTAATTTAACTCTCCTGTCTAGGAGTACCGATGTTTTATCTTCTGTAAGTGCTATTGCAGTATCAGTTGATAAATTAATATTTTCTAAATAAATTCCATCATTTCTTTTAATTAGAATTTGTAATGTGGAACCAATAAATTGACAATTTATAACTTCATTACCAGCTCCAAATTTCCAAACTGACCAAGAAGATTGGATTTTATCTTGTGCTTGCCAATAATATTTATAAATATATAAATTAGTTTTTTCTATACTGCTTTGACAGACAAGAAGAGACTCATTACTGGAAGAAATCATTCTTGTTATTTTTCCAGGTATATATTGAGGAACATGAGCAGTGATCTCTACTGCATCATTAACCTCTTTAGAATTATCTACGAAATATTCTCTTACACCAGAATACTCCCCTCTTTGAAATGCAAAGAAAACATATCTACCAACTGAGACAGGCTTTACATTAGCATCTGATTCAAATTGAGTTGTAACATCTACAGAAACAGTAGCAGGTGAGAGTATTCCGGGGGAATTCAGAGAAAATTGTTGAAGTTCTGAAAAGAATAGAAGTGATTCACTAAAAGGTACTGCATGTTTAAGGAGGGATACTTTATCATTGGAGACTGTGACATCTATAGGGCTACTATCTAACCCTGTTATCACAGTTGTAGGAAAGAAATTATAATAGTTACCAGCTTCACTCATTACTACATTTTCATCTGCTAGGAAGCCTATTCTATTTTTATGAAAGAATATATCTTGAAGAGTTCCTCCTACGAATGACGGAAAGGGACTTAGTTCATCATCTCCTGCTAATCTGGCATTCCAACCTATCCTAGAGAAGTCTGTATTAGTTACTGAATCAACTGTTCTTCCATCATCTGCTGTTTTTACTACTGCCTCAAATACAAATGTTATTCCTAGAGGGTTTGTAGTAGTTATTTCACTATCATCAAATAATCTCACCAATCTATGTGGAAGATTTATATAATTCATATGTTCAATTGATTCTGGACCCGGACATTCCTTCCAAACTCCCTTATCTTGATCATCAGCTTCAAATTTCACATAAAAATCATCTTCTTGTCGAGTATCATCTCCAGCTATTTTAGTAATGAATCCATCAGGAACATTCTCTCCGGGGAGATTCGTAAAACTTCTTGTTTCTCCTCCTCCTATGGCTCCCTTAATACCAAATAAATCTGTATCAGCATGAGAGTCAGTAGTTGAAACTGAAAAATCTGCAGTATGTTTAAAGTGTAATACACTTCCATGTATTGTACATGTCATACCGGATGGCATGTTACTTCCTGCGGTTGGATGAAAACCCGCTTTAAAATTAGCATCTGTATCTCCATCTATATTTTTTCCAGCAGTAGGCTGTCTACCACCAAATCCTGTTTTTTCTAAGTCTTTACCAGCAGTACCAAATGTTAGAGTAGTAGTAGAACTACTTACTGTAGCATTAGAAGTAAGTTCTAAAGTAGTGCTATCGGTTACCTCTGAAACTGTTGCTCCCTCTGAAATTCCTGTTCCAGATACTGCCATTCCTACAGTAATACCAGTTGTACTTGATACTGTTATTGTTGCATCTGTATCCACTAAAGTACATTCTGTTAAAACTATTACTGTATCTTTACCAGAAACATCAAATAATCCCCAACCATTTCCACTTAAATTATCTGCACCATTTAAAAGAGCATCTGCTATTGCATCAGTACCAATATATTCTTGGTTGGTTACAGGTAAAGTAGCGGGAGTCTGATAACCCACTTTATAGTATGTACTTCCTACTTTAATACTCACTACATACTTACTATTATGACCACCCTTTTTAACATATACTAATGCTTCATAAGAAGTACTTCCAAGATTAGTAGAACCTCTTGGTGAGATTGCTGAACCACCATCTTGTCCTGAAGTTTCTCCATCTGTAGCGGCCTTTGTTACAACTCTTTTATTTGATACATAAAAAGTTGTATCTGTAATAGTAGTGGCTTTTACATCTGTAGAAAAGTCTTCTACGTCAGAAAAATAGGATAGTCCGGCATTATCCATTGTAGTGAATACTGGAGTACTTGCATAACTATTCTTTTGGACAGGCATCTCATTTCCATCCTTATCAAATACTCTTATAAATTTATCACTTGCTGCCCCATCAGTACCACCAAGTATGACGGTATAAGATTCGTTTTCGTCTCTTCGTATTGAATGAATATGAAATGAACCAGTTGTAGTAGCTAGAATTTTTTTAACTGATGTAGTGCCGGGTCTTTTTTCTAGGCCATTTGCTACACTTGCTAATCCATTTTCTTGGATTTCAGCTTGGGTAGCTAATCTTATTTCGGGAGGTTGTTGAGAAACCCCATTAATAAGATTTGGAATAGATTTGGATATTAATGGCATATGTTTATTAAATTAGTGTAGAGGAAGCTGTGGATATATATCTATCTAAATGTCGGTATGTGTCATAGTGATCAAATATATTATAATCTCCTACTTCTGACTCTGCTTCTTTTAAGGCGATAAATGCAGCTCCTTCTTCGTCAGCTTGAAGTTTAGATAATGTTGGTGATCCTATTATATTTTCTTGAAACTTTCTTCCTGCTCTTAGGGTAATATATCTTCGTGCTACTTCTGGAAGACCCTCGAAAGGTAAGAGTGTTACCATATCTACAACCACATCTGTTGTAAATATAAAGGAATTAGTTACTCTATCATAAAGTCGTCTACTTCGTTCTACTATATCTGTAGTATAATCTCTTAGAACTGAAATTGTATCTATTTTTATACAGTTAGATGGTAAGTCTATATGTCCATTTATATTTGGTGATAACGTCTTACGAAGATCAGTATTAAATGTCCATCCTATACTTTGTACCTCTCGATTAATATTATTTAGGATTATTTCAGCAATCTCTGCTTCTTGTAATCCAGAACCTAATGTATTAACAGGTGCTTCGCCAATACTTATTAGTATTGTATTGACAGCATCTAGTTTAGTCGTGTTTGTTAATGTTGCCATATAATTAAATCAGAAAGGTAAAAAGAAAAGGGAGGAGAAAAGAGGGTAGAGCAGGAGGAACTGGAATGAGGAAGGGTCACTCCGTTTGGAAGAGAACCTCCTGTTACCCTCTAATTAGATTAAGCTGCTGGAGCCATTAGTGCTACTGCCATTGCTGGACGTAGTACGTTATGACCCATTGCATACCTAGAAACAATCAGAGTACCCTGACGTTCAATCTGATACTCAGACTCAACGGACAAGTCCATCAGTTTCACAGTTGCAACAGCATCCTTGTGCATCACTAAAGCACGAACTGTTAAAGATTCGTCCTCAAGATTAACAGCAGATGTGCCATCAAGTCCATCTGCATGACCGATATTACTACCCGCACCTGTAGAGGCTGTATATGCGTCTGGAAGGTTATAATGGGAAGCACGACCCGAACCTACAGTATTTGCAAGTGGTGCTTGACCAGTTGAAATAGCAGGGTCAGCAGTTGACCACAGTGAACCTGTCCATGTTGCTGCTGCACCATGACCCATACTTCCAAGATGAGGAGTTCTAACTACAGGAATACCTGCAATTGTTGGAAGATCAAGATTATTTATTGATCCACTTCCACCTACATCTTTATTAAACATTGTCAAGGCAGAAATAGATTCACTATTTACACCTGTCTTGAACAAGGAATAGAATTGGTCGGTTGCACAAACACAAACAAGATCCTCAAGAGGTGCTCCTGCACTCTCAAGAATACGTTTGGCTTCGATCATACCTTCTACGAAGTCGGCTGCCTTCTTTGAGTCAGCTAAGTTTGCGGCATAAGTCACGTTGGATGTGAAATCTTCGTCATCCCATGAATCATAATCTTGAATCATTTTACTTGCACGTTCCTTATTTGTGCATAGTGCAGCTTTAACAGCCATACGAAGGATATTTTGGTCTGCCGATTTTGCTAAAGCATAACCTGATTCCTGTGTATAGACTGAACGGATGTCGAAGTGTTGCATTGCTTCATCAATATTAGGGATGAATTGTGCAGCGATTAAGAGATCATCAACTGAGACTACTCTCTCAGCATTTGCAGCTATTACATCAGGCATGATCTCATTACCCGGTGTATGGTACTCTGCGGCTCGGTATTTACCCGTCATAATAAACTGGGCAGACTTACCTTTCTTAATTGACCGCACTCGGCAGTAGTTCATCATGATGTTTCTTGTCTGAAACGCTGACATGACTTCACCTGCGTAAAGTTTTAAATATAAATTCCTTACGTCACCTGCTTTATTCGTTTGACCACTACGTTGTGCCGCAGCGTCCAAAGCGTTTGAGGCTCCTTGAAGTGCCATATTTTTCCTTTTTGATTAAAGTTATACTGAATTTAATTCCAGCATTTTGATTATAAAAATCCATTTATAACCACAACTGTTCAATCAAAGTTATCCACCTCAATGGGCTAAAATTTACTTTGTGTAGTATTTTTGGAAATATTACATAATGGATGATTGTGATAACTTATGTGTCACTTCATCCCTGTAAGCAGGGTCATTTTGATACCGAGGATCATTCATAGCCTTCGTCAGTTGAGTTACTGATTTATAAGAACTAACACTTTTCCCACCTGTATCACCCTGTAATAGAGTTGGAGTTTCACCAACTTCTAAATTCCTTCTTGCTTGTAAAGACTTAATTGCAAAAAGTACATCATCTGAATTTGGATTCTCTATTGCTCTATTAAAAGCATCTATATCATTTTCTGGTAAGGTAGTTTTTGCCCAATCTAAAAGAACATTGTACTCTTCTTTACCTCCTACAGATTCATATGCTCTTTCTGTTATTTGATTAGCTATTGCAGACTGACCAGCTATCCACGTATCTACAACTTCAGCATTCATTCCACCTTTAGCTAATTCAGCATATGAAGTATCACTTAACTCACCTTGTTGTGCATACTCTGTTGCATATTTGGTAAAGTCTAATCCTTGAGTTTGTAATGCTTCAGTTACCTCATCTACATTTGCTAGTTGTAGAGTATCTTCTTTTTCTTCTTGTTGTCCCTTTTGAACTGATGTATTTCCAGATGATAATTTTTGTTCTAATTGTGAATATGCTTCTGCTAAGTCTTCTGGATTCTCAAACTTATCTGGAAGCCATTTAGGTTTTCCATCTTCTCTAGGAATACTCTGAACACGTTCAGCCTTATCAATCATTTCTTGAATATGCTCCTGACTTTCGGGAGCCTCTTCTTCAAATGTTTCAACTACTTTAGTATCTGCCATATTATACCTTCCTTTTTATTGTTGTTGTTGATTTTGCATTTCGCCCTTAGCTAATTCTGGAGCAACTCTAGTCATTACCTCACTCATCATTTGTTGTTCTTGCATAGCTTCTTGTTGTTTCTCTCTTGCCTGTGCTTCTTGTTGTTTTTCTTCTTCAGATTTAATTAGACCATTAGGTTCAATACCAAGTGAGGCCGACAAACGAGTGATATACTCATTAGTATTTATCTCTTGCATAATCATATCTGGTCCGAAAGGTGTAAGATGTTGAAGGAATGTGGCAAGTTCATTTAAGTCTTGACCTCTTCCCAACGCCTCTACTCCTGTGATTACCATCGGCTTTAAGGAGTCATCAGGAAATGGAGGAAGTTTCTTTTCTTTCTTCAGTTTATTCATAATAAGTTGTACTAATGGTAACTGAAATTCCTGAGATAGAATTGAATACACTCCACCTAATGCTATTTCCAATTCTTGATGGGCAATTCTTATTTCTTCTGCTGTCACCCTCTCAGCATCCCTACGAATAGAAGAATTCATAAGAAATACTCGTCCTAATCTTTCAGATAAAACTCTTATTGTATCTTGAGCAACTCTAAAATCAGCGGTTTTTTGTAATTGAAGTGTGGAAACATCACCACTATCTCCACTTACTATTGCTCCATTAGGGGAATCTGCAAGTGTCTTAATTCTTGTAGTTCCATTTGGACGTACCAAGAAGAGTATCTTAGCCGCAGCAGCACTCCCTTCTACAATAGCTTTAGTTAATGTTTCTAATGATTTTAAATCTCCAATATATTCTTCTACAAATCCTCTACCATAATCTTCACCATCTATATGTGTAAATCTTAAAGCAATAAATGGATTTTTATTTTTTGGAAATGATCCTTCACTTCCCGGTACAACCTTACCCTCCACCTCTTGATGTATTTTCCAATTTCTACCTGTCCATTTAACACAGGTGAAAAGATCAATACTTGTTTTTGGTACTTCATCTTCTTCTATTTCAGCTACTAAATGTTTAGCCTTATCTGGTAAGGATAATGGAGACATTGTTTCTTTAATAATTATCTTCAATACATTACCCATTGAATCTCTTTTAACAACATACCTGTCCAGCTTAAAAACTCTCATCTGTTCTTTATCTGGTAGATACACTAAGACATTACCTGCCACTATTAAATGTTTCAATGCCTCAGAAATAGGAACACGTAATGCACGAACCTCAATTTCTTGAGCTATCATACGTTCTATCCTAGAAAGAGCTTCTTCTGCTTCTCCTCTCTGATCGGCTAATAAATTTTCTAACTCTACATCATCTATTACTAATCTAAAAAAAGGTGCGTTAGGAGGTATGAGAGATAAAAGTAATTTACTAGATAAATTATTCACTCCCTCCGCTCCTATAGATTGGAAGGGAGTAGGTAGAATAGAGGAACTAGAGTGACCTTCGTTTACTAAAAGTGAGGGGATTGTAAGTTCTGAGGATGATCTTGCTCTATCTAAGAAAGACTCTCTTTCTCCTTTCAGACTTGTATACATTCCTTGAGCATAACCTAATTCAACTTCCTCATTATTATCTACACTAATATATTCCATAGTTTATTAAATTTTAAGAGTAGAAGTGGCGGAAGATCGTTTATATTTGGTAGATCCTCTAGCAAATTTCTTCCCTTTACTTATAGCTAAGAAGGGATTGTTTTTCTTCTTCTTTCCTTTATTACCTTTAGCAAATGTATTTATATTTCCACCCGTTAAAAGTCCATCAGTTCCAGTTGTACCGTCATCATCGGCTGTGTCGGTTGTGTTTATAGAAGATACAAGACCTGTCGTTTCTTCAGCTACCTCTTCCATTGGTTTATTAATAAATCTCTCAAATAAGTCATCTCTCAGGTCTTCAACATATCCTGCTCCATATTCTAGATTGGTCTTTGTGGCATCAGCAGCGGCATGAAGGGCCGCCTTTGTTGCATCGGCTCCATATTCTAGATTGGTCTTTCCAGCGTCCGTAGCAGCATGAAGGGCAGCCTTTGTAGCATCAGCTCCGTATTCTAGGTTAGTCTTTCCAGCATCAGTAGCGGCAGCAAGTGCCTCTTTTGTAGCATCGGCTCCATATTCTAGGTTAGTCTTTGTAGCGTCCGTAGCAGAGGCAAGTGCCTCTTTTGTTGCATCGGCTCCGTATTCTAGATTAGTCTTTGTAGCATCAGAAGCAGAGGCTGCGGCAGCTTTTGCATCGGCAGCTAACTTATCAGCAGCAACTCTTGCGGCCTCAGTAGCCCGTGCAGTTTCAGCGGCAGCTTTTGCAGCATTCTCTTCAGCAGCTTTTGCAGCAGCCTTTAGCTCGGCCTCTGCTTTAGCAGCAGCAACTCTTGCCGCTTCAGCAGCAGCAGCAGCCTGACGTTCCGCTTCAGCTTTAGCATCATCAGCTAACTTTTTGGCAGCCGCTTCAGCAGCAGCAGTAGCCCGTGCAGTCTCCGCAGCTAACTTATCAGCAGCCTCTTGAGCTTTTTTAGTTGCCGCTTTTTTAGCCGCTTCAGCAGCAGCAGCAGCCCGTTGTGCCTCCGCTTTAGCAGCCGCTTCAGCCCGTTGTGCCTCCGCTTTAGCAGCCGCTTCAGTCCGGCGCATCTCCGCTTTAGCAGCCGCTTCAGTCTCTGCAAATTTTTCCTTAAATTTTCTTTCAGCCTCTTGAGCTTTACTCTTTACATCCCCCAATGAGCCTCCAACATCTCCACAAAGAGTTACTTCTCCATCATATTCAAAAGACTTAGAATCTGTTTCTACCAATTGACCATCTAGCCACTTATAATTTATTTCTGTATATATTTTCATTTTAATTTAAGGGGAAATAAAATTGGTAACGAGTAACAACATTTGTCCAATCTTTAGTTTGTTTTGCCATCTCTGCAAAGTAATCTAATTCGCTATGACAATACATACCTACGCATTTATTATCTCTTGCAAACTTTGAAATAGATTTGTAAGCTTCAAAATATCTTTCTGAAAGTGTTTCTTTATCTACATCTTTAGTACGAGTAGATGAAGAGAGTAGTAAAGTTTTTCTTTCTGTAATCTCACAAAAAAGTAACTGAGTGAGTACAATATAATCTTCATCTCCTTCTGACCAAAGGTGCATAACTTGATTAAAAGGATTCATAAGGCGTTCAAACACACCTTTATAAATATTCTGAGATTTTCCTATTATAATTAAACCACTTTCTGAAGAGGTCATTGCTGTTTCAATATGGGGTTTATATTTATCCCAATTCTCTTTAATCTCTTTTTGACTAAGTAATCTTAACATTCATAGTTCCTTCCTTTTATCATTTAATTCTCAGATCTACGACCTGATTTATAGCTCTTAAAATGACTAGCTCCTTCACCTCCGCCAGTTCCTTTTCTACCAATTTTTAAAGATGATCTTCCTTGGTTTTTTCCACTTTTAGCCATTGAAAATCTTGCTGACTTACCTAATAAACTACCTGAACCTTTTAATATTTTTGCCGGTTTAGGTTTGGTTTTTTCTGTTGTCCCCGATCCACTATCCTTATATTTAGGATGACCCATTGGAAACCCTAGAATTTCTCCTCCTTTTCTTATAATATCATTCCCATAGGCATTTAACATCTCAGCTCTACTTTGAATAAATCTTAATTGTTGAGTCCTCTCATTCAAGTACTTAAATGCACCATGTCCGGGCATTGGTATATTAGGTATTCCTATGTTGGGAGTTCCCTTAAATACATCTTGATACTTATCTGGAATCATACGATCAAGAGCCTTATCTCCAAACATGAATGGAACATCTTCCATAGTATGAAGAAGCCGTTCAGTATGTGCAAACAAACTTCCTTCCGGTGTATTTAGGGAAGAGAAAATATTTGTTGTCTTATTAATACCAGTAGAAAAAACATCTATACCAGCAGTTAAATTTCTGTGATGCTGTTCATCAAATACACCAGTTGCAGTTTTAGTAAGAGTGTTAATTCCGGTGTTTATATCATAGGATTTTCCTCTAGTTTGAGGAAAATACTGTCTAAGTTTTTTGGTAAACCAACTCATTATTTTTGTGGCGAAGTTAAAATGTTAATTGTAGTTTCTGAGCTTTCACTTTCTTGGGTACTTATATTATATTCACTTTCTAATATTTCAATAACCTTTTGTTGACCCTGAAGAAATCTCATTTGTTCTAAATCTGTAGCTATTGAAGGTAACTTATCAGGAAAACACTCTTTTAACCAATTTAAAAGTTCTTTAGTTATACCATAACTACCTATTTTACCATGTAACATAATAAATTATCTCTATAAAGGTTGTTTTTTAAAGAATTTCACAAGTATTTCCAGTACATGCTAGTTCTTGTGAGGAAGTAGTAAGATCTACTTTTTCATACTTACTTAAAGTTGTCCATTCCAAGTCTGGAATCTTTTTTAATAAATTTTTATATTCTTTTTCACTACATTCTTGATAGGGTGCTTGTTGATATGAATGATCTGAGTAAGGGAGGAAAGATATACCAGATATAATATCAAAATTATCGAATACAAAAGCTCCAACTTCGGGCCACTCACTTTCTTTAACTGATATTGTACAAGATGGTTTATGTTCACACCAGTACTTAGCATAAATCCCCCATAGTTTTAATTGTTGAACTGCTGATAACTGGTTTCTTGTAGTGGATTTTTTAGGAGATTTAATAGGGAAAGAAAATACTAATACATTACTAGGATTTGTGATGTCTGGTTCTGAAGGTACTCCTGCCTCTACCATATATTTTCCTAATGGATCATTAATATCTGATCTTATTGTACGTATATAATATGGAGAATGTCGTGCATGTATACCGCTTGCACTATCTACTAATTGTGAAACTGTACCTGAAGGTTTTACACATGTAATTGCACTTGAAGGTTTGATATTTAATTTCTTACTCCATTCTTTATTAGTTTTTATACACTCTTTCTTTAAAGAATCTAATAGTGTTGGAAGATTGTTACTATCTATAACTCCATTGAGTCGATTATTATCCATAATACCTGTTAAGGATACACCCAGAAGTCTTTCCTCCTCACAATTAGCTTTCCAATCACTTCTTAAATATCTAAATTTAGTTAATGTACTCTGCCATGTACCTAGAATGGTGGCTAATTTAACTTTTCTTAATAAATCCTCTAATTTATCCGTAGATCGAACAACTATCTCAGAAAGGTTACAGAACTCTTGTGACCGCAATATTATTTCAGAGCAAGGGTTAGTACCATAGTCATCTCTTACTTCTCTCCTATCCCCTAATTCAAGACTTTTTTTCTTTGCATTAGTAGAAGAAAAGATACCACGTTCACCACTTTTACTATCATATAAGGCTGTCCACTCACGAAGAAATGTACCAACGTCAGGTTTATAATGATAATTAGATGAGTTATTTGCTAGTGCTCTTTGAGGATATTCCTCCCACCAACGTCCTGACTTAGCCGTTCTCATCTGATCATCACCAAGGTCTGACAAACTAATTAAAGCACTTCTTCTAACACCTCCCACAACCACTATTTCTGCTATCTTACATACTATATCATGACATTCTATAGGTTTTAATTTACGTCCTTTTGATTTTTGAAAAGTTTCAATAGTGAATTTAAATAAATTATCTAATGGTTCAGGTCCACTTGCTCTACCACCAAAAGTTTTAAGAGGTGAACCTGCAGGTCGCACTTTTGTTAAATCCCAATTAGGTATAACTCCGACATATAATAAGCTAATTAGTTCCCTATATGCCTTCGCCCATCCTAACTTAGAATCACGCACCTGTATACATGTATCAGTAGGATGCATTTCATCTGGTACTATAGATAATTTTTCAATGTGTTTAGATTCTACTGAAAAACCTACGCCTGTGCCATTCATTAGAATATAAAGAACTTCATCAAAAGAACGAGGGGAATCAATGTGAAGATAGGCACAATTATATCCAGCTATGTTTTCTTTTTCTAATGCTTCTCCTGCAGTCATTAAACATCTCATTGATGGCATGATCTGTAGGGAAAGTACTGCATTTTTCATTTCTTCTATTATAGTACTAGGAACAGAATATTCATATTGACTTTTTAAATGTGTTTCAAAGAAATTAAAATATCTACCCACAGTTTCTTCCCATGTTTCTCTACGTTTCTTTTCATAATCCCATCTAGAGTATCTTGATAAATGTATATATTGCTGATATTGTGTAGGTAATTTACTCATTTTTTAATGACTCTCTTTCTATAAGTTTTTCAATATAAGTTCTAGCTTTTAATAAATCATTTACTCCACCTTTATGTGGATAACGTGATACATATTTAATCACATTTCCCTCTAGAAAGTCTAACTCATTAGCGGTTATATACTCAAGAGGTTGAATACCAAATCCTACCTTATCATAATGTTTAGGATTAGTCACTTCCTCCTTTTCTAATCTTTTACGATCTTTTAATCCTAGTGGTAACCCACTTTTAGGAGTGTGTTGTCTTTCATAACCTAGTGGATCATGTTTCATCTCTTTATTTTCTTTATCTATATGATCCTGTACAATAGTTACATACCTCTGAGTTTGTGCATCCCATTGCTGACATGGCTTAGAAGATTTAGGTGCATTCCGTAAAATGTTTTTAATATTCTCTTGGTCATCTCTTCCAAACCCTTCCTTTGAGCTATACCTCTCATCTAATCCGTGTGATCTTTGTGCTCTCTGTTTCTGAGATTCCTTTCTTTCTCTCTCATCTATCTCATAGTTACTCATAATTCTCTCCCTTAAATATTTCTGCCTTACCTTTCGGTGTCCATAATACTACTTCCTGTTTCTTCTTCTTATACTCTCCATCTCTTAATATTCTAGCCATCCTACAATTTCTAATTGCCTCCTGTTCTCCTTGTCCAGATTTAAGAAAAGCCTCTAACACATCCTCCCACATATCTAAAACCGAACTGGTATTTCCGTCCAAAATTTTTCCCGCAGATATTGGTCCTACACCTTGACAACCTTTATAATTATCTGTGGAATCACCTACCAATGATTGATAAAAGAATTTATAATTAGCATCTTTTTCTTTCCATTCAAAAACTTTTTCTTCCTTAAAGTCCCAATGCAAACCTGGAATAGTTAATAAATCTTTATCTTCACTAACAATTATCCTTTCATTTTTAGATTTTTCAGTTGCTAAAATACCTATAACATCATCAGCCTCTAACCAGTTGAATATTTTATATGGGTATGTTTCTTTACAATAATCCATAGCAGGAATAAAACACATTGGTTTCCTTCCACTTTTTCTATTACTTTTATATTCTGAATTTATCTTTTTTCTAAAATTTCTTTTATCAGTAAAGCATAATAAAACTTTATCTGCTTGAGTTCCTTCTTGTACTTTCCAGATCTGATCATCAATTATAGTCTTAACTTCTGCAAAATCACAATGGAGGGTCCAAGAATCACCTCCCCAATTAACTTCTCTCTCTGAAAGTCGTGTTGCTTTATATACAAATATATCTGCATCAATTAATAGTTCTCTCATTCTCTTCCTTTTCTAAGTTTACTCTGTTTGTGTATGTTGATATGTTTGTTAAATCATGACGGTATTCCTCATGCTTTTTAAAATTAAATCTTGTATGATTTTTCATCTCTCCCCAAGGTATAATATAAATATAAGGAAATTGACATACAAATAAATAATCAAAATCTCCCTTCTTATATTTTCTTTTTATCCTTACTCCATTTAATTTTGCCTCTCTTGTCAGAGGTATAGAGCTTAACTTAGAGTGTTTTATCTGTATGGTGATCCAATCTTCTCCATCCTTAACTACTAAATCAAATGGTGATGATGGATCTAAAGGAACACACATAGAATAGTTCCACATGTGTAAAAGATACCTTACTATTTCTTCTCCTGCCATACCAAATGCAGATGCTTCAATGTGTGGCAGCCCAAGTTGATCCTGTTTTAAATTCTCCTGTGAGGGGAATTCTAAAATTATACCTTTTTCCTGCGATGGCGATTGCTTTGACCGCAAGTTCACCGATTTTTTCTGCATGTTCCCTTTTTACTGTAAGTTGAACTTCATCATGAACAAATGCTACTTGTTTATAATCTTCTCCATACTTAAATTCCTTTTCAAGTAGGGAATGCATTTCAATAATCCATCGTTTACAAATTATTGCTCCTGCTGATTGTAGCAATGTATTTAAAGCTGAATGACTAGAACGTACAGGTACTTTCCTTCCATCCAAACCAGTTATAAACCCTTGCTCTGCTTTCTTTTGTACTGCATCTCTAAGAGATTTTAAAGCAGGTATTTTAGTTAAAAATTCTTTCTTTAATCTTGATCCTTCTACCTTTCCTTTACCTACAATTTGACCAATTTTTTCATTTCCTGCACCATACAGGAAACCATATATAAAAGTTTTCGCCTGATCCCTAGTAGATAGACCAGCGGCTTTCTGATTAGTTGTATGAATATCCTCTTCAAGTAATAATTTACCATATTCACCACCGTCATACTTAGCAAGATAATGACTAAGACACCGCAATTCCAAACTAGAGACATCAACTCCCAAAAGATCCATTTTTGAGTCTGCTCTAAATAATGTTCTACATTCTTTCCCAAAGGGTGCATTGAGATTCGGCACCTGAGCGAGATTAGGGTGTGAATGAGAACATCGTGAAGTCTGTGCTCCCATCGTGTTGACTTTTCCATGTAACCTACCATTTTTACATAATTTTATCCATGCTTGGTTACCTTCTGCTAATTGAGCTATTCGTTTGTTTAAAACAAAGTATTGAGACATCAATTTAGCTTCAGGATACTCAAGTTTATTTAAAACTTTCTCATCAATCTTAGGGTCATTTGTAGGAGTAAATTCTGTAGGAATCCATCCTCTCAATTCTTGTAATCTTTTTGCTATATGTTTACGAGAATTAGGATTAAAATCTATAATCTTTATCTTGGAATAGGAACCATTTTTTCTCAAACCTTCATCCACTATCCAAGAACCGAACACCTCACCTAACTTTTTAGAAAGTTTTGATCTCTTATCAGCAAGGTCAGCATAAAATGCTACTGCTTTTTCTTCATCAAAAGAAAAACCTACTTCTTCTTGTTTTATACAAACATCTGCTATTCGATGTTCTAAGTCTAGACAATCTTTTGGAGGAACATTGTTTAATAGGAATTCATGTAGTAATTCTGTTAAATGTACATCATTTACACAATAATCACGCATCTCAGGTGTGAGTTCCTCAAAAGCATTTTCTCGTTGAGAGTATGTACCTTTAAATGATCCTAATCGTTCTCCCCACGCCTTGAGAGAATGACTACCCCAAAGTTTTGCCTCTATTTTACGTTTTTTTGAGTCTGTTTCTCTTAAATTAGGATAGATTAATCTTGAAAGTATTAAAGTATCAAGAGTTTGTTCTATAGGCACAGTGAAACCGTACAATCGTTTAAGTGCTATCAGATCAAATCCTAATATGTTATGCCCTATTATTTTCTTATCCTTTAAATCTAATAGAGCATCTTTAATTTTTGAATCTGTATCTGCAATGGTCAACTCACCATTACTAAGGTTACGATATACCAATAAATGAACTTTAGTTATGGTATCTAATAAACCATTAGATTCTAAATCTAAAACTACCTCTTCCATTTTTTCCTTCCGTTAGAAATCTTGATTATCTGTAACTTCTTCTATTTCAAAATTATCTGTGGAAACTTCTATCATTCTTCCTGTTTCCTTTGAATATTCTATAGCATTACAGATTCCTGTCTCACCTGTCCATCTGTTTTTTAGAATACGTACAGTAGTTAAATTGGGATGATCTTCACTCTGTTGATTTCTTTCACAACCTATAACAATATCAGATAGTTGTGCTATACCATGAGTACCACGTAACTGATTGAGAGAAGTTTGTACTCCTTCTTCATGTCCTCTATCCCCACTTGGTCTACGTAAATGAGATACAAGTATTAAGGCACATTGTAATTCTTCCACTAAAGATCGTAATTTAGTCATTACAAAGTCTAACATTCTACGTTCATCTCCACCACTTGTTAGTCCTGAAATAATAATACTAATATGATCTAAGATAATACAGTCACACTCCATTCCTCGTACCAAATATCTAATCTTGTTAAAGAGATGCTCTGGTTCCACACTTCCCCAATGATCATACAGAAATAGGTTACCTGTACCTACAACATTATCAAAACCTTCTTTTAATTCTTCAGTTGTACACTCTACATTCTGTAGATGTATAGGTTTGTTTAAGTATAAGCCTACAAAACCCAATGCGGTTCGTTTGTTATTCTCTTCTAAAGCAAGATAACCTAACTTCTGTCCTTGCAACATCAACGAGTAGCCAATCTCTCGACATACCTGTGACTTACCTACTCCACTACCTGCTGTGATCGTAACAATTTCTCCTCTTCGTAGTCCCTGAGTCATACTATTTAGACCAGAGTAGGGATAAGGAAAGGATTCTATATTATCCTCAGATGATATTAGATGCCATAAATCTCTACCATCTACTATCCCATCTGGCCTCCATACTTGGGCAGACCATATCGCAGATATAATTTCTTTATCCTTACCATCTTGTAACATCTCACTGGCATCCTTCATAGGTAACTGAGCTACCTTAACTTTACCGGGAGAGAACAATGGTACACATTCTTCTACAGCTTTCTTACCTGCGTCATCTTGATCAAACATTAGGACTATAGTTTCAAATCCTTCTAAGTATTCTATCTCTCGTTGAAGACATCGTTTTGCTCCTCCAGATCCAGTAGATATAGAGACTACAGGCCATTTATTACCTTGAGCTTGAGATACCGACATAGCATCTATCTCTCCCTCTGTCACTACAATCATCTTCCCTTTAGAGAAAAGATTTTTCCCAAAAAGATTCGCTTGTTTTGTATCTCCAATAAATAGGAAATCCTTGTTAGAGAATCTTAATTTTTGTGCAATGACCTCACCTGACCCTGCCTTACGGTAATTAGCAATCTGTACTTTCTTACCTTTGAAAGTTCCAATTTGATAATCCCATTTATTAACAGTAGCTTGTGATAGGCATCGTTTCTGGAGAGGTAATTTGTCACCAGTTACAAAATCCATTTTCATTTTTTCCTTCCTTTGTGAAATTGATGTTTCACCTACTTCCGTTTGGTGATAACCACATCCGGGTGTGAAGCAATAACCATGACCATCATCATACATAGCAAGGTTATCTTGTGATCCACAACTAGGACAAGGGATGTGTTTAATTAATGTAGAGTCTCCCCTCTCTATACTCTCTCTTCCGAAGAGTTCCATATTTTATCATCTAGTTTAGATTTTGCTGATAATGATTTGATATATGTAAATCCACAACTTACTAAGAAGTACTTCATTTGATCTAATACTTCCGATAAAGTTGAAGCGTTAAATTGAACCTTAACATCATCAATTTTATAGTTTTTACCTGACAAATCACTTCTATCCATGAAAGTTCTTATTTGTCGAAACGTATATGTTTCTTCCATGTCGAGTTCATTCTCAAGTTCCTCTTCCCAAATAAATTTTTTGGGAGTTTTATTTTTTAAATTATGAATTTGAGTTCCTCTATTTTTAATACCCTTACCCATACTTCCCTTCCTGTTTTAGAAGTCTAACCATGATTGAACATCAAAGTATGGAGAAAGTTGAGTAGTTTCTATCTCATTAAAACCTAAGATAGTAGATTGAGGATATTTATACCTCAACCACATAATACTCTCTTTTAATTCTTCCCATTGTTTTGATGTATAATTTAAACAAGGTTCCAATTCTGAATCTGTAGAATCTCCACCAACTAGACATACTGATATAGATATATCATTATAACCCTCTGTGTGTGCTCCTACCTCTTCAATATGTCTACCTGTTTCTACGTTACCATCTCTCTTTATAATAAGATGATGCACCACATTTAAAAACCCTTTCTGTCTATGAAGTTTATTCATATCTTTAACATTAAGATTTTTACTAGGTGGTGTCTGACTACTATGTATAATAATATATTTAGTTTCTGTTCTGTTTATTCTATCCATTCTTCTGGAATATTTTTATTTGCATATTTAAAATTATATTTTGTAGCCCAAGCCTTACACGTTAAGTTAGAACCTTGAACTTTTTTATTACAATCGTAAAATACAAGTCTAATATCTAAGTCAGGATGTTGTTTCTTGATAGCTTTTAAAATCCGTTGTGCTGTAAGTCTAAAAAATCCTTTTGCCTCAATAATTATTCCATTAGGTAGAATAAAATCTGGTTTATAATTTCCTTTCAACGTATAACCTAGAATAAGTGTTTCGTATTCATAGGTTATACGTTTTTCCTCTAGGAAGGAACCTAGTTTCTCTTCAAATTGATTACGGAACCCTTTAGAAGTCCTCATCCTCTTCTTTAAATTCAGATGAAGTATCTTCAGAAGAATCTTCAAAACCCTCTTCCTCTTCAAAACCCATATCTGATATTGGGTTATAAGGGATTAAATTGATAACTTGTACGGCATCCATATACATGGTAACACCTGCACCACCTTGAACAGTCCAGAAATTAGGTCGAAATGAAACCTTTACATCGGAACCTCGTCCAAGTGATACATTACAAGGATTCAATTTAGCATCAATTAAACGGATTGTAACCTTTCTTTTTTCACCGTTCTTAGATTTAAAAAATGGTTTCTGTTTAAACTTGAACAGTACATCATCACCATCTTCTTTATATGGTGGATCAGCTAATTTTTTTGCTCCTGACTCTTTTTGAGAAGAGTCCATCCACTCGTCAATGGTTGCCATAAACTTCTTGGCATTTTTACGTGGAATTGTGAACGCTAATTGATATTCCCCTTCTTCTGAGAATTTTGTATTAGGTCGTTCTATATATGCCCACGCCACTTTTCCTGACGGAGATACTTGTCTATCTGCCATTTATATCCTCCTTAAATGGTTATATTATAGGTTTAAAATTCAAATTATTATTAACTTGAATACTATAAGGGTAGTTAATTAACAAAAGAAGTATTTAGAATTTAGTACTTCTGTTATATCTAACTCTCCCCTCTTTGGTGGGTTGGGAATATAATCAACCACTTCCAAAGCTGATTTTTTAAACTCATCAAGAGGATCAAACTCTTGATACAGTTTAACAAATGCTTTTCTTAATAATTGTGCTAATTGAGGTGTATTTGATGCATGTGTACCATATGAATCATGTATCATTTGGAATGATTGTATATTTACATCCATACACATATTTACTGTGAAGGTCAATGCACATGCATCTAAAGAATGTACAAAATTAGGTGCTGAACCATTGACAGATCTTCTATTATCAATTCCTGAATCATCCTCAATCTGTATAGTGGGTTTAATTAGGATTCCATCAATATGTGTGAATATTTTTTTCTTAGATATGTCCTTATATTGTTGATGAATTATCATACCAGATGGAATCCACCATATCAAGGGATAATTTTCTTTACTCATTATACTTGAAACTTTTCTAATCCAATCCATAGCCTCTTTTGCACTCACTACTACCTCTGTGATAGCATTCCACACTCTAGTTGTAATCCAGTTCACAGGTATGTACAAAGGAAGATTTTTATCCCAAGGATAGTTAAGTCCCTCATAAATACAATCCCTAACATACTCTTCTACGTAACTTCTACAGCTAAATCTTGTACCTCCATATGGTACTACCATAACAGGTCGTTTAGTCATCTTACGATTAATAAGTCCAGAATTTAACCACTTCTCTGCCATCTCATCTCCGTCTTCCATCTCCTTCCTTACTTCTCTTAGTACATGATCAGCGACATCTTGATATATGTCTTGTGGTTGCTCTTTATCCATAAGATTTGTTGCGTGACCACCTACTTTACATCGTAACATCGCTGAATAATGTTGTAGCCCATTATTGCTACCATCTAAGGCTATAGGTAAACTTGATTTATAACCGAAACCTTCCCTCTTAAATCCCGCCCACTCATAGCAGAATGCTAAGAATAACCAAGGATCACTAACCTTTTTCCAGAATTCACTATCTAATCCGTGTTTTGCTGAATCCAATATCTCATTCTCGTTTTCATAGACCCAATCTACTCTCTCTTTTAAGGTGTGTTTATCTATTCCGGCACAGTTTGCACCATGTATTGCTAACCAATCTACCTGTTCTTGGTTCTTAATTGGTAAACTCTTGGAGAATGTTAGTAGTGCCTTTGCATACTCTGTACCTTGTGGTGTAAGAAAGGATGATACAGTGTATTTTCTACCTCTGAAATCTACTTGGTATGGAAAATAAAAACTTTCATACTTAGAAAATTTTTCTGCCATTTTAATGGTTCTCATAAACTGTAGTATCTTAGATTTTCTCCTTACATTCTCTGCATAACATTCTGATGCAATAGTTTTCCAATCTATAAACTTTTTATACATCTCTTCGTCCATATCCGCTTTCTTCATTCCCTTACTGGCTGGACATGGTGGAATAGTGGCTTCAGTCCTATCTGGTAACGATCCAATACTTATCCTTTGCTCCCATGCTTCCGACATGGTATGAAATACTTTCTTATTTACTTTCCATGTAGTATTTTGTAATGCATTTACACAACTATACTCTTGTTTCATGTCGTGATAAGCTAATTCACTAGCTATATTCTTGTTACTGGTCTTTATAAATCTAATTCTTTTTGTTAAATATCCACCACTATAAGGTGAGGTCCAATTTAAAGGTGTACATACCATTGGAGAGTATGCTGGACTAAGTAATTCTCCCTTACTATTAATCTTTTCAATCCAATCTAGCGTGGTGGCAGTAGGAAGGATAGTTAATTCCTTTTTCTTTCTACTTTTAGTCATAGTCACTACCTTAACTAGACCAGTTGAACGTACTAACAAATCTACACACTTCAATCCTACTTGGATTCGTTCTGTTACCGTCCATGTGTCGGTATGTTCTATATCTATCTTGTGTTTACAATGTTTTAGTAAACCATATCTACGATAATGACGAGATGCTGATCTCTTTCCTACTTGTTTCATTAAGTAATCAAAATAATGCTTGTCTCCCTCTCTATATAAATTAAATTTTACTTGATCTTCTAGTGATTGTCCAATCTTAAAAGCTAAATTAGTTAGTTTCTGAGATTTAGATATTCCATCCATAATGGATCTTAAAGTGATGAATGCTGATACCTCTGACTCCAACATAGCTAGAAAAGGTGCGGCAAGGGCTTTCCTTCCTGCACCACCTTGTAATGCTTCACCTATAAATGAATCTATTTTTCTAGAAAACTTGTCTACACTCTGTTTCATTAATAGAATGCCATGTAAAGATGTAGACTCAGCGGAAGAACTCTTTGCTTCTCTTACTTGTTTACGGAACTTCTCAATCCCGAATTCAATCATATCTTCTTCTAGTTTTTTCTGTTCTTCAAATATGTTCATTCCTTCCTTTTTATATGAAAATGAATAACCAATGTAAACTTACTATATAAACTAAACAACTAAATACTATTATGTATAATGTAAATATCATTCTCTCCTTATATTAAAAATGTAAGTTATCATCTATAATCTCATCTTTACTGTATCGAATAGTAATCGCTCCACCTCCCCAACAAAATATTAATCCACTTACTGCTATGATAAATATACCAGTGAAAAATCCAAATCCCCATATACTAAAAAAAACGAGTATATCTGGTAAAATAAGAAACCACCTATTCATATTCCACCTTTTAATTAAGTAAATATGGTTTAGTAAGATGACTCCACCAAAGTTTATCTTTTTTCATGATCCACATCTTCCAATCTGCACCTTCATTTAAATAAGATGTTAGTGACTCTGTTATCTCAATGAGATTTGACTCAAAGGTAATAGGATTAGTTGTTAGATCATCTTGTTCAAATTCTATAGTACCTCCCCTTGTAAAGAATACACCTGTGTCATTAGGTAACTCCGTAAAAGAGAGTGTGAAGGCATCAATAGCATCATTCACTATATGAAATAATGTGAAAAAATCCTTTGTGTTAAAAATACCTAGTATAGAATTTTGATTGAATTCACCATCAATGAACTCATCATCTAACATATTCCTTACTATATATATCATTCACCTCCTAGCTTGTTTATGTAATTCTTCTAGCCTTTTTAAGTGTTCTTTCCTTTTTTGAATTCCATCAATATGTAATTCTTCTATCCTTTTTAAGTATTCTTTCCTTTTTTGGAGATCCTTCTCTTTTAATTCTTTTTTTAATTTGTTTCTGGTAAATATAAAGTTATTCCAATCATTTATTTCTTGTTTCACATCATCTATACATTCCATACAACTTTCTCTATTAGAATTTTATGTACCTCAAAGACTATTTGCTTGTTTTCTCTGACTGCTTTGTATATAGCATTGATTAAATGCTCAGGGTGCATATCCTCAATAGCTATTAACTCATCTTTGGATTCACTTTTATATTTAATCACCATTTTTTCCTCTTCTTCAAGAGTCTCAGTTATCATATCCTTCCATTCCATATTGATTCTCCAGTTTAAAGTTAAAGTAATAAGGTTCGTAAACTAACCAAGCAGTTATGGTCTAAGACTTCCCCTCTGAGTCGTATGCTCAAGTCTTTATGAAGTGGGCTGTACAATTATTACGTCAATAACCACTATCATTCTTTTAATCCTTTCTAAGTAATCGGAAAGTATATTTCTTACTTGCTCTTGGCTTCGGAGCGACCTCCTACGCACCTTTAAGTATACCTCACATACTTTCCTTGAGGCTTATTCAAGACATAGCTCAGTCAACTATGCCACAACTTAACACCTCACTGTTGTTCCTGAGTAGAGTCGGAGTCGAGACCTGTCTTATCCTCCCATGACCTAATGAATCTTACATCATATTCCAGACACTTCACTCATACCTTTAAATGAGTAGTTTTCTGCCAATTTCCTCTTAATGCAACCTAATTACATAGGTAAGATTAGTGTTACCACAGGCGTATCTTTACGCAAATTGGTTACTCTACAAATATATTATCTCATATACGTAAAACAATATCAAGTGTTTTCTTCACTTTTATTT
>Ga0098047_10000228_pt1 | contig 22595 bp, 11 predicted proteins | sample 12_taG_FD_92585 | JGI IMG/M metagenome (GOLD analysis project Ga0098047, IMG submission 92585) | Marine viral communities from the Subarctic Pacific Ocean - 12_ETSP_OMZ_AT15267 metaG | ecosystem: Environmental > Aquatic > Marine > Oceanic | place: Subarctic Pacific Ocean | collected 2015-01-16 | reverse complement strand
GGAAGAACTTGCCGAAACCAAAAAAAAAGAAGCATTTTCTACCATTCTATGTGGGTTAATTGAAGAAACATTAAACGAAATTGAACCATATCAAAGAAAAGTCAGGTCTAAACACACACGAATGAAGGCGCGGTTGGTGGGGAAAGGTAAAAATAAAAATACCGGTGGGGGTAAGGGTCATACTAGGCCCTCGATGAAAAGAACTTTAAGCGCGCCGCCTCTCGAAGAAGATGATGAGATAGAAGAAACTTCGGCACCAGCGTTTCTCAGCGGAGAGAAGCCACACGAACAGGCTTGCTATGAAGATCCTAATTGCAGAGAATTGCAGAAAAAAAAGAAAAAGAAGACAAAAGTCTATATGGAGCCTCACATGCATCAAGATTCTAGCGATGAAGAACTAGAAGAATTATCGGCTATGTCTATGGGAAGTGTCGAGGGTCATGCAGACTCACGAAGTAAAAGAGATGAAGACGACGATAATGAAACTTTGATTCGTCATGAACACTTCATTAACGATGTTATCAACTACTTATTAAGAAACGGGAGTTAATTTAGATGAATAACGAAGAAAAGGTTCTAAGAACTCACATTCGCAAAGCAATTCGTATTGTAAAAGAAAAAAAAGAACAAAAAACAATTGCAGAAGAACAGAGACTAAGAAACATTATTAGAAAGATGATCTCTGAGGCCAAAAAGGTCCCAAAATGGGAATCTTATGGAAAAAACAATTTAGATGTTATGTTCATGAAGACTAACTTTTTAGATGCACTCGAGACTGGCTACAAAGCACTCACGACAACAAGAACTCAACGAGAGTCATATAAGAATCACATTATTCAGAATATGAAAAAGACTCTTAATCTAGAAAAGGCTAAAGAAATTCCTGGGGATCAATCAATTGAATTAACTGAAGAAGATGTTAATGTAACATTGGGTGGCGGAGAATTGATGGGACTTAATCCAGAAGAGGAAAAAGAAAGAGAGGAAGATGGAGCATTAGAAGACTTTAGAATAGACAACGATGATCACAGTGGTCTCCGGGAAGCTTATGACGCTTTTAATTTAATTGAGGATACTCTTTTAAAGTTCTGGAAGAAAATGGATTTAAATGAAGATAAAGATGTTTTCTATGATAATCTTTTAGAACAATTAAATCTCTATTTTGACAAATGGGAAGGAGAATTAGATCTGAATCCAGAAGGACCAGATACAACAGATATTCCTCCCGAAGAACCTACAATTGAATTTGATCCTGAAGAGGAAACAGAGGAGCTATAACAATGGCTACGGATTCTTTCAGGACAGGTGAAGAAAACGTTATCGATAATAATAGCAAGATTGCTGAAGAGTTTGTAAATACTGCCAAAGCAATTGCTGTTGATGCGATTGATACAACTGGATATATAGCCAGTGACGCGGACGCTTCGTTTACAATAGCGATTCCCACGTCGGCCGGCGGCTTAGGCGGCACAGCTGTTACATTTTTACTTGATAAAGATAAAGATGACGTTAGCCAAGCAACGGCTGCAGCTAACACAATCACAATCGGGACCAAAGACGGAACCGACGCGCTCGTGGCATCATTTCTTATCAATGCTATTAATGGAGTAACAGCTGGTCGCTTTATATATGCATCATCGGGGAATGGTCAGGCAGGTCATGACTTGGGCATTACTGCTGCAGAAGGTTCAAGCGATACCCAAATCACACTGACGATGGATACTGTTGGATCCGCCGGCAAAATCACCAGTGCGATAGCCTCCACTGCCGGCGTGAACATCGTTGATGTTACAGATTTTACCTCAGGCTTCGACGGCAAAATAAACGATTACAGAATGAATATCCCTGTACACGTTGCCCAACATGTGACCTCTTCTCAACATGTCTTGGAAGATTTTGCGGGTTTGAATGTTCTTTTATCGCGACATACAGGTAAGTTTGGGATTGACTCATTCCACCGCGGAGCTATCAGCACAATTCGAGAGCAAGATTACAAAACTAAAGCCTCTTATCACAAGGTTCATCGCAATACTCTTAAAAGATTAGAACTAACAAGTACAGATGGTGGTAAGCAGTATACAGTTATCACAGCCTCTACTCATGATAATGCCTACGTCCGACATTCAATCCCAAGAAGCGATATGCAATATTCATGGATCACAGCTTCTGCTTATTTGAGACGAGATCCGTTGGGAGTTGTTCCAACCGGAAGAAGCTATGACGGAAAAGTGACTGCTTCACTTAACTTGGGAGATGGTATGCCTGGTTGGCATCAATTAATAAATAATAGAGCATCACCACACCCAGACTTCCCGTCGTTTACACGCACCAAAACAAGCTCTCCATATGTCGAACCTATTACATTTATTGATAGAAGCGAAGTCGCTAGTTTCGCCATCAACGGTAAAAGATACTGGTCCCTGCCAATATACCAGAACGGACAAGGATTAGGTTCCATCGATGGAGCCCATAACGGCCCGGGCCCCGCGTGGGGCCATAGAGTACCGGTAGATTTTGTTGGGATAAATTTTAATATATATGAGCCTATCACATCTTCTCTTGGAGCGGATGGCCGCAATTATGATACAGCTAGTATTAATACTTTAGGATATCCTTCAGCAGTTATAGGTAATCCTAACAATTCAGACACTCAAAAGACTCTTAATTATTTGAATTCGTCAAGACAGACCGGCGACGAGCGATGGGATGATGATCCGCTTTGGAATTCACCCACCGGCGATAGCGACGGTCGTGCGAATTGGTTAAACGCAATCATCCTTCATAGACAAGGGCCTTACGGATGGCCTTCATGGAAACAGATAAGAGGAGCACAGCACCCAATTGCGAGACTCAATAGAAAAAACAACATCGTTCAGTACGTCAAGAGAACTACGAACGCTATACTTGAGATCAACACTCAAAACAACACCACTTATTATCAAAGCCCTCATCTAGATGAAGTTATCGTTGAATCAAAGCCTGTATATACAGATACTATAAAGTCTTTTATCGTTCCTCCTGTTACGAGTAGATATCAACCATTAGTTCATTCTCTGCAGGATGCTGAAGGTTTCAAAGTGAATATTAAACATTCGTATGGCATTAATAAAAACTATACACCTTATGCTGAATTGAATGAGAACCTATCTTCCATACTGTGTACAGACAAAGGCGCCGGCAGTTATCCGCTTTTTCGCAAAATAACCTGCCCCCCGGAACCACAAACTTATGACGCTTTAACTGAGCAGGTTATCGATAAATCTCAATTTGGATTATATTATATGTCTTACACCGAAAACATATATCCGAAAGAAAAATTCACATACCTAGCTAAAACTCGAGGCCGTACAGACTATACAGAAGTCTCTTCTTCGCAACGTGAAAAGGGCATATGGACAAATAAGAAAATAGGCTTCCAAAGAACATTTTGGAAGGATAACTGGCTCGAGCGTCGCGGCGGTTCACAACAATCGGTGACAAATTCACTGGGCTTTATTGAAGATCTGAAATCAGCTACAAAGAGCACCTATGCCGGCGCCGGGATAAATCAAGATCATTCGTGCCCCGCTCTCAGCATCTGGCCATTAGATGGAGAGGCGCAAGTGGGCATGGGCTCCGGTACACGATATGCACGAAATGATACTAGTACATGGCTTGCAGGCGAGCTTTTAGCTCCAAATAATAGTATATACGCCAGTATAGATGGTTGGAGAATACAACCCTCCTCCGTCCATTATATGGCCATGGCGGCAACCGCATCACAGCAGTTTCTTTTTCAGGCTGGCGTTCCGGTTTCGTATGACTCGTCCTTGGGCATCGACGCCACAACTGTTATAAATAATTCCTGGACTTTTACACACCATCACTTTTACAGAGCTGATGAATTCTCCGGCAATGCACCATGGTATAATTCATATGAGGATTATGCCCAAGACATTAGAGTCATGGCAAAGGATCACACGATTATACCCGAGTTTAGAATTTCTGAACACATGGATCACTATGTTGATAATGGTTTCATTTTTAACAACGAGTTCTTGACTTTAGAAGGTTCCTATCCAGAACTATCGTCCAGCGCCGCGCACCCGTCTGCCTCATACAATAAAGATTTTTTCAAAACTTATTCTCATTCTGATTTTATGAAATATTTTGGAAAGATTTCTTCAGACTATAAAGATTTGTCCCTTCCAACGAAAATGACTTTAAAATGTAGCGGTATAAAAAAACTGCTTCCATATCAAGGTTTTTATCCCGTCCTTCGATGTGTACAACTTGGAAGCATGTTTTCTAGTTCTTTTGCCCCCTATATCAGTGGCTCAGATCTCAGCTCTATAAAAAAAGGACCAGATGGTGGTACCGTTAACGATTTATCACTTGGAACGCCTCGAGGCGTGCAGATTCAGTCGCTAATACAACCCTTCTTTGCCCCCGGAATAATGTATAATACGATTAAAAGCGGTATAGCTGTTGATTGGCCAATGATAACCGGGTCAGCACAAGGATCTGTTCAAGGGATTACGTCTTGGAATTCCGTTTATTTCTCAGGGTCTTCAGAAAATGGCGAATTATTTACTTTTAGAATGCCTTTCGAGGCATTAGTTGAACCTCAATCTTATATGCCCTTATCTCAGTCTAATGGCTCGGGCAGAATGTTATATACTTGGCACAAAACTGGTTCTATGCCGGACGGCCCATGGTTTGATTATCGAGGCCAACATGATAATAAATATGGCCTGGCTATGCACAATTTTTTGGGAGAAGTACCTAGATTTTTCCTTGAAGACGAATCTTTTACAACTTTTGTTTCAGCACCGGAAAGTAAATTTCAAACAATGAAATCTGGCTCAACCTATTTTATGGATGTGGAGCTTGCACAAACTCATAATTTTATTATGGCCGAAGGCCCTAGAAGATTTGAGTTTCTCGCGGCCAATGCCCGCCCCATATTATGGGACGCCAGAGGCAGTATTTACGGTCCTCCGTGTCAAGTAGTTCCTGATTCAACATCAAACACACGCGCCAGAATCTTCCCGGACGGTAATACCGATGGCGGCAGTAAAAAATACTATAATTATGTAAACCATCTTGATCCTGCATTCGCCCCGTTTACACCACCACATTTTTATCAAAAAGCTATTGCAAGACTTCAGTTCTCGCCGCACCAAGCTATAGATATGCTTGAGGGCGAATCAAGAGTGTTCAGTCTTGATGAGATATTATCTCGAGCTAAAACTGAGACTCGATATTCCGGCAGCGGCGACTCAACGAACGATATCCCTAAACTTCCAGGCGACACTGCTGGTTTTGGCCCCGGCCATGCAACCCGAACATGTGGCTCTGGAAAATATATCTCTCAATTATTAGACTCAGCAAAAAGAGATCTTTATCCGGCCGGCCGCTACCGTATGAGGCTTTCATCATCCATGAATCTATTTGGTAAATCTAGACTAAAAGTCGTGGAATATGAAACAATGGCCGGCCAAGCATTGTCTGATGAATTTAAGGCTGTTAAAGCAACAGATTCCGGGGATTCTTCATTTGATGTGTGGACGATTAGTTCTAAATTTGAAACCCCAACTTTGAACTTTTCAGGCAGCAATGTCAAAAGTATGTTAGACATCAAATACGATAATGGCTATTCGATAGGAGACTATCCCGATTTTTCATCATCAATTGGCACTCGTTGCATGTGGGGAGCCTACGGAGTAATCCCGTCAGGTTCAGAAGGTTTATTTTTGCAGGTAAAGGAAAGCTTCCCAGATAAACTTGATATACCTGACACTACTACAGGCTCTTTGATGAAGGTTTGCGGCTTTAGAGAGGAAAAGCGCAGAGTTGGTTCTTTGGCTCAGAGCAAAACAATATCAGAAGCAGTCCTTGCTATTCCTTTTGTTATAAGATACAGTTCAAGAAAATTCTTCAAAATTAGTAAAAAATATATTAAATATTTGAAGAACACTTTAACTGATTATCATCGTCAAAATATGGAATCTGAAGGTAATCTACCAGGTACCTCAATAACCAACATGTACGAGACTTTAGGAAAGTATTACCTTCCACCACAATTGGACTTTATAAATAATGATGAGATCGATCCATTTGTTATTTACGCATTTGAATTCACGCACAAACTGGATAAACAAGATTTGTCTGATATCTGGCAAAATTTAATGCCAAAGATAGCGAAAAACCCTGAAGCTGAAGAAATAACCATATGCCATGACTTTGGCCCTAGAGAATTCTTTCATGGCGAAGAACTGCCAGAAGACACCCAATGGATGGTGTTTAAAGTTAAAAGAAGGGCAGAACAGAGTTATTACAACGTAACTGCTGATACTGAAGACGACTCTCGTTTCAAATTTGCTTTTCACAGAGGCGGTGAAAAAAAGGTCCCAACATATAGTTATAATTGGCCATATGATTTCTTTTCATTAGTTGAATTAGCTAAGATAGGAGCAGAAGTGCGCTTTGAACCTCATAAATCAGAAGCAGCTCGCGCCATGGATTCCGCCATGGCCTATACCATGAACCAGCTCACAGCAGAGGCACAGATACATGAAACACTTACAAAACAGGAAAAGCACCAATCAACCATGGCCCTGGTGAACCGCAAAAAAGAAGAAGAGGTTATTAAGGCGGAATACGCCCGCTTGGCCTATACGGGCGATCCGGCCGCCGCTGCAGCATACGCTAACCTTAACAACCTTGATGCTTGGGACCGTCGTAACGCCCGGCGGGTTTATCTCACTAGCCAGCTTTCAGGCTACCGCGCCATGATCACATCTGAACAAAGCAAAGAACTCGGCGATGCTGTCGCCGCCGAAATTGAGACTTACGGTACCGGGAGTTAATAATGGGATTTTTTGATACAAAAGAAGAAGTTATAGATATTGAATTAACTCAATATGGTAAAAGTTTGCTTTCTCGTGGCAAATTTAAACCATATTGCTATGCCTTTTTTGACGATGATATCATCTATGACACAGCTTACGCCGGTCTCCATGAAATTCAAAATGCGACTGAAGATAGAATCAAAAGCAAAACTCCAAGACCACATACACAGTATGTTTTCGCCGGCATAGAAGAAAATATTTCTAAACTGACGCCAGCAGAAGGTGCCGTAGACAATACAGGTAACCCGATTGCAAAATTTGGTCATGATACGTTTATTATGCAGCCTAAAATAGAAAACGAATATGCGCTGGGCCTCCCCATGGGACAATCGTCTCTAGGTTCTGAATTCGCACCTGCATGGGAAGTGAACTACTATCACGGAGAAGTCACAGGTTCTCTTGATTATATATCTGGCTCAAATTTAACTAGTTATAGAATCCCACAATTATCTTCTACTGTTACATACGAAACTTTTAAAACCTTAATTGATTCCGAAGGGCAGTTAGAAGCAGATTATATTCCCGATAACTTAAAAAACTTGATCATAGAAGAAGAAGACCCCTCAGAATTAGGTATTATTTTGGAAACAGGAGAATTAGATTCTCCTAAACCCGGAGATCACATTTTACAAGTCAAGCCAAATTTTCTTTTGTTAGAAATTTTAGAAAACAATGCAGACTTTTGGGGAGAGAATTTTAATATTGAAGTTTTTAAAATAAAAGAGTCTATTAATGAAAACAATCGAAAAATACAAGAACAACAACAGTTATATTTTTTCAACTCGGAAGTTGATTTAGAATTGGGGAAAGAGCATGTTGAATATTATTTTCACGTAGACTTCGACGACAATATATCTTCGAAATATTTTTGTGCAGCGCAAGTTAGTGAGACACAAAAGAAAAATATCATTTCAGATGGGATGAGCGTAATAGATTGTCCGGATATGGATGATACAAGAGACTTATATAAGAAGCCTCTAGACGACGTCGAGGAGCCCTGCTGATGCCTGCTATACCCGGACCATTACTTCCATTGATAAAAGTTAGAAGAGTCACTTTGTCACCTGGAGAACCAATGAAGGTATCTATTGATTTTGCAGCAGTATTGCCAGAGACGGAAGGTTCCGATGTACTTGTATTATTCGATGGCTTTATTAAAGAATATAATGTTTTAGTTGTGCAGAACACAAGCCAAGGCATAGCCAACGCCTATAGAGACCTCTCCCAAACTACGTTTATAAACAGGGTTGTTGATACTACATGGGCTGACGCAAAATATTTCGAACATAAAAAAACATTTTCTATCGATGCAGATCGTATTGACAAGTATAAAAAAGAACAAGTACGCTACACTTCTACATCTGATCCCGACGGACGCCGGCCTGAAATAATGTATTCGATTTCAGGAGCAAATGCTTTTGAAATACCTCCCTACGGCAAAACGATGTTCACTCAAGAATCAGGTCCAACCCAGCAGCACATTAGTTACATATTTATACCTTATTTGAGCAAAGAAGATGGGACAAGAGTGTATGGCACTCCTACAATAGAAGAGGTCATAAACGAAAATGTAATAGTTCAAACGGCTCGAGCATATACAACCAGAGAAGGAAAGGTATATTCTGATGCAGTTGTTTTTAAACCTATACCAGAGTCTGGATTCGGCGACAATGCTCATGTGGCCGCGGCAATTGCAGATGCTGAAGCAAGTGCTTTGACTTTCACAGAGGCAATGCGCCTGTCCGGCCACGACGCGCCGTACGCCGAAGAACTCATGGAAGAATCAAGAGTACTTCCGTATTCCAATATATTCAATATGCACCTAGGCGCAGAAGCGTTGCGAACGCATACTGTTCCTAATAATGTTGTACATGATCTTAGGGCTTTAAACGAACTGCAAATAGCTGAATCTGATTTTAAAACCACCACTGCTAACACTAATGGCGGCTTACCGTCACCTCCCGATCCTCCGCCAATAAATGAAAATAAAAACTATTTTAGTGATATCTTTATAACTCGAGCAAACGACGAAGATCAAAGCGTTAGATATCTTTTTTCAATCGATTATGATAGGATTGCGGAAGATATAGCGCTTTATAAATGGTTGTTAGATAATACAAACAACGCCTCAACAATTATTAATATGACTAGATTAACTTCTGTTGAGATTTATAGAACTAGACTTAACGGAAAAACAAGTGTTAACGAATTAGGTATGCTTTCTTATACAAACACTAGTGAATCCGAAGAAAAACCGGTTTTAGTAGCGAGAATGGTCGAAGGTAGTGGTGGGGGACTAACCGCAACTCCAGTACTTGCTCTTCCGGACGTCGTTGAAACAGAAACAAGCAATGAAATCCCCGCGAAGTTGATCGGCTCGATATCTGAGATTAAGTTACCGCTTAATAATGGCGGTACGAAGACTTTTGTTGGAGTAGACACCGAAATAAATAAACTTGGCGGTAAACATCAATACAGCGCGCTGATCGAAGTGCAAGATGGAGCTGCAAAGTATATTTCAAATAGGCAGGCCATGGTAGAAAACGCTTTTAACACAATTTATGAATATTCTGAACTTGCGAAGGCAAGCAATCCAAAAAATGGCCAGCCTTACTATAATTGTAATAAACGTAAGTTTAGTACAAGCTTTAAAGCTGCGATTGATAATGGCGCCATTATAAGCGCTTTAAACATGTTTGTTACAGTGTTAGCAGATCTAACAACGAAAAATGTTACCTCTGTAAATTACGTACCAAAAATTTGGAATTTGATAAGCCCGAATAATGGCACGTTGGAAAACATCGGACTTGTCGTTCAACATATTTCAGATTTTCTAAGTGTTTTGTCTAGGTTGACCGAAACTCAGGAAAAGTCGACTTTGGGTGGAGGTGAAGCCCCTTCAAGTTTATCGGCGAATGATGACATATCCTCGATCAAAATATATAATATCTTTGATCATGCTTATGATGCAGATTACTCTAGAAATGATGGTTATTTTTTTCTCCCACCATTGACACCGACAACTCAAGGTATGCCTACAATACCAAAGGAGACGTTTCGTGAATATATGACAGTGCGACACAATGATTTGTTTTTGTCCAATGCGAACACACTGCCGCTTTTTGATATTAACGGAAAAGTCGGCGATCTTTTTTCAACTGATCTGGAAGGAACAAAATTCTCCTACTTAACTCCTATGGCAGTGAAAACCAATGAAAAAATGGTATTTTTCTACTCTTCTGGTACCGAAGAGGATCGCTACGATACTACAAAATATAATCAGGTTCTTGCTGATATTATAAGCGAAAATTTAAATTTTGACGCTAGCGGTCTAGCCGATGAAGTAGCTCAACCGATGATCGCCGCCGCCGCCGCCGGAGCCGCTGCAGCCGGCCAACAACAACTTCGCGACACTCTAATTACTATTTTCGGTGCTAGTGGTAAAGGCGTTTCTATAGAAAATTTCAGGAATCCTCAACAAGGAGAGGTATGTGACTCTTCCGTAGGATATAAATTAAAGGCGACCAATAAAGATAGTCATTTAGACGATAAAACACCGGCACCAGATGAAATGAGTACCCAAGAGATGACTGAGCTTCGAGTACAATTAAAGGATAGCATAAAAGACAACCCTGCAAATGCATTATTTATGTTACTGCAGTTGCTTCTAACGGGTAACAACGCTATTTGGTTCGGAAAGAATATATTCGATACAGATGTAAATAGAAACACCCCGAATTCTATGTTCAAAGGTCTAAAATTGGGTATGGGAAGGTATGTCGGAGATACTGTTAACGAATGGAATCCACTCCCCAATTATATCAAGGCGTTAGTTGGGCTTATATCATATCCGGAAACCTCTGGCCCTTTAATAAATTACAACTTAGAACAATTAGTAGGACAGCCAAGTAGTCATATGGGATGGTATTACCAAAGGTTTATGAATATTGCAGAAGTGCAGCTATTGTCCGGATTTTCTTCAAACCCTGGAACCGGTTTGAGAGAACCCATCTTTAACACAATGACTAGTAATATGCTAGACTCTATAACTGCAGGCCAATATGCTTTTTGTCGATTAAAAAGATACGATAAACTCAGTACTGGTCTTTCGAATGAAGGAGAATTAAAGCTTTCGACTTATGACGACCATTTTCTCTTGTCCGGACCTGGAGCCATTGAGCCTCCCACATCTGCTTTTACAACTGTGCCGAGTATTCAGTTAGAGGTTGTTAGTGTGCCTGATATCGGATTTGATTCTATCCACACCACGACATCTTCGACGTGGACAGCAACTAGGCTTGTAGAATATAATTATAGTGCTCTTAAGAGTTTAGCTACGAAAGAAATTGGTATGATCGCCGCAGATGTGGATGGGAATTCAATGAAGCTTAGCGCGATGTCGTATTTCTTAAAGAAAAAAGAACGTTCAAGAAAAACTCTCCGGGCAGCAGACTGGGAGAAAGCTGTACTTGGAGTAGAAGAAGGCTTAGATAGGCGCGAGGAGCAAGCTGCTGAAGCGCTCTCCGCGGCAGCGAAAAAGAAGGCTCCCAAGAAGGCCAGCAACCCCTTCCAAAGCACCTTCGGCTTCGGTTCTTTCAGCACCGGTGTTCCCCACGGCGCCGCAGCACCCCCCGGAATGGAACGCAATCCCGCGGGCGGCTGGCGACCCATCACCCCAACTGGCGGCTCTGGTGGCGGCTCTGGTGGCGGCTCTGGTGGCGGAGGTGACTACTAATGGCAACAAAACCTGCAGGCTCGATACACAGTCAATTTGATCCAACCGACGCTGAAACATTCACCGCAGTCGAAGCGATTGTTGAAGCGCAGGACGCGCCGAATTCGGGAAACCTGGTCACCGGTTACGAATTCCTGATGGCGAATAATTGGTGTAAAACAAGCTTTGAAACCGCTACAGGTATCGTTGGCACCGCGCAAAAGTATCTTACTTTAAAATATTGGAAAGCATTCATGCTCAAGTCCTCAGCGGCTCAACCGATGGACCTTTATTGGGATTGTTTCGGGGAAGTGACGTCCAAGACCAAGGACCTTACGGGAGAAACTTGCTTTGAGAACTCCGATTGCGGACCCGGTGAAATCTGTTCCGGCGCCGGCGCTTGTGTTGAAATTGATGATGATACTGCTTACTCAGACCCAACTGACGATACTCTCGTCGACGAGGTCATAGAAGATATATTGGAAGATGTAATATTATCTATTTGGGATATCCTTCCTCCAAAATTAAATCCAGCGGTACAAGCTCTCCAAGCAGAAAGAGCATGGGATCCTACAACCGCATGGTGGCCGATATGGAATAATGAATATGGAAAGGATTACAAATCACTTAACATGTTTTTTGACGTTTTTTCCGGAGGCACCGGTCAAGCGGGCGAACCTAACAATGAAGTCTCCTTACTTATTGCGGATCCGGTTTCAGGGCCCGCGGAATCCGTTTTTCAGGATCATGAGTCTGATAATTTCGCTATGTGGGCTACTGCTGCAATAAACAGTTCAACTACTTCTGCAGGTAAAATAATTGATGCTGATCAGTTTACACAAGCTAGGCTTGCAAAGTTTGACATTATTAGATACTTTCTAGGAAAATATTGGACTCGAGTTCGAAATGCCGATGCGGTTGCTTCACAGTACAGTACTGGTGGTTCACCCACTGCGATGCCAATTGCGACTCTAGACAGTGCACTGGCAGAGGTTTGGGGCCCATGGGCGGCCTCTCATATAGGTGTAATGCAAAAAATAGCTCCCGACAGTATTGGTACAAACACTCATCAAATATTAGAATATGACTTTACTTTTCCGGAGAGTCCTAATGAATGGAGCGATCCTGCTCTGTGGAAACCAAAAAACGAACTTGCCGACCCTGATCTACCTTATTATATGCATCAGCTGGAAATAACAAATATGACTCCTTCCACTGTAGATATATTGGGCCAGGAAGGCGAAGCAATCATGTCTTTCATGCAACACGTAGCAACAAAACAGGCAAACGATGTTCCATTTCTTAAGTTGCTCAGAAATAGAGTTGAAGCGGATAACGTTTCCGACCCCTTTAGCATGAAATACAAGTACGATCATGTTTTTGAATTTCCAGTTCCGTTCTCAGAAGAAGAAATGCTAACAGAAAACGCAGATAATCCGTTGTATGTTAAGATAAAACCCATATACAACTTTTATAGTTCTGCATATGAATCTGTAGCCGCCATAGCCCACTTAATGGAAACTGATTTACCCCATATGTACATGATACTGGTCGATAATGAAAACAAACAAGATACTGTACATATGTTTAATACGCTCGAGCCCGCGTACGGCGGCGCCGGTGACGGCGCCATACTCGGTGACATTAGGTCTTTGCACAGAGACCATATAACTTTGTTTGGCGCCATCGATGGCGCCCTTGTCGATGTGAACAAAATGGGCGAAGGCGCCAGCTTGTCGATGAACGCGGAAGGGACAAGTATAAAATCGGACAAAGTTGCCGATGCAGATGCACAGAATTATTTTACTGCATGGGCTGACGTCTTCCTCAATACCGATAAATATGGAGGCTTACTAGAAGAAGGCGGCGCACTTTCTCTACTCACTCCAATTCGTAATAAAATGCTTAATCAGGTTTTCTTTCCCAACACAACTTATCAAGAGATTGAACGCATGAAAGGGATGTTCCCTATGATGGTCGACTTACGATTTTCGCCCATCCCGCCACCGCCAAAAGAAGAGTCAGTTCTTGATGCTATGATGAACCCATCCGGCGAGACAGCTCCAATATGGTATGCCTTCTTAAAATATATGATAAAAGAGATCAATGGGTATTGGACAGAAACTACTATATGCCCAACGACCTTCTCCCATGATGGCGAACCTGCTGTTAACAGTCACCTCTTGGAGTTTGATTTTTATCAATTTTTGAAAATGGTCGAATCTCCAAGCGGAGCTGGCATCAATGTTCTTCGAACGAAAACCGAACCGGGCACCGCGGACGGCCAAAGCTCGAATAAAGATTGTACAGTAATAGTACCACAAAGTATCGATAGTAAATTGGGTCGGGCAATGTTCTTTATGGAACCTCCACAAAGCGAATCTTCCGCAGATCGCACCGGTATGTGGCTAGACAGTTACACGGAATTCAAGAAAAAGTTCGATGATATAGTCATGAAGAAAACCAGAACTTATACGGATGTATTTGGAGGCAAAACAGCCAAAACCGAAGTGCTGTTTTGGAAAATCGACAAATACAGAATTCTGTTCAACGGAAAGCTCTCGACTTCCCCTGTAACAACTTACCATATCCCTAATATTCCGGGCGTTGACGAAATTAAACTTCTAGATACACAGGTTAAATATGATACGGGATATGTGTATAACATCAGTGCGATAACAATGGTTTTTGGAACACAGTATAACTACAGAAATCCGAAAGAGGCTGTTAAAACAAACAATTCTGAAGGTTCTCACTTTTCTTTATCTGGCAATCAAGATCAAAGCTATGCCGCCGGCGTGCTGACTTCGACGTTAATGGTTCCGTACGTTCAATGGAAAGAAGATGGCTTTTCCATACCAAGCAACCATGCGTTATACTGGCCGTCTTTGTTGGGAAATATGGATATGGCCGGCACAGTAGGAGTAGTCGATTCAGGAGCGCTTTCAGAAGTTTGGCCAAGAAGTTTTATGAACGGGGACGTACTTACGATAGGCGCCGGCCCCGACGTCGGTTGGTTTACAAATCTTATGCTAAACAGTACTGCAAATAATAACAGCTTTCCTCATGAGTTCGCTCCCTACAAAGCAGGGGAACAAATAACAATATTCGAAGGTGTTAGAGGGTGGACAAATCCTGCATTCAACATTCCAGAAGGTTTGGCTAGCTCTATAAGACCAATTACGAATTATTCACTAGCACTTGACGTCTTTTCACGACCGTCAGTCAAAGTAATGGAGGTCCCATATCACATTATTGACACTAGGATAATGGATAGACCGCCGCTTCCTCCGATTGTTTCCCTTACTCCTTATAAAGGCGTCAATAACAATTTCTTGTTAAGTTTTGATCCCGGTACCGGAAGGGTTGAAGAAGAAGCGATAGCTCTGATCCCAACTGATGATGCGGCCATTGAAAAACAAAAAAATGTACAAAACGCTGGAGTACCCCCTGTTTACGAATTCAAGTCAGACGACACTCCTGCGTTTTTTGAGATCTTTAGAATCGATAAGCCTGAACTTGAAGGAGAAATAAAAGCTAACGCAGTAGCGCAATATTATCCGCCCATCTCGTATAGCAACTTTACAAATAGTTCATTTTTTAATAGAATATCAGCAACTAAACCCTTCAATCTCAGATCCACCGGCGCTTCTTCTGTCTCTGTACGCGAGACAATACAACCTAATAAAAAATATTATTACACGTTTAGATCAGTAGACATTCATGGGAACATATCTAACCCTACTCCGGTTTTTGAGGTAGAAATCGTTGATGATGGCGGGACGGTCTATATGATGTCGAAAGTATATAATTTTGAGATACCCGAAAGAACAAATATAAAAAGCATGAAGAAATATATCAACATTGTTCCGACGATAGAACAAGTAATGCACGACGGAGCTAATATGGACCCTCCAACTCTTGGCATAACTGAAAGCTCTATATTCGACGAAAGCAGCACGTTCAAAATTAGATTAACCTCAAAACAAACAGGTAAGAAAATTGATCTGAATGTGAACTTTGATTTGAAAAACAAAGGATACGACACTTGATGCCACATAAACGGTTAAGGTGTGATTTTTATAACAAAATAGACTACTTATATTAATAAAGAAATGTTAAAAAAAAAATAAAAACTATTTATAATTGAAATGGAGATTTAAAAATGGGCTTTTTAGATAATAGTGGAGACATAATTCTTGATGCTGTTTTGACTGACACTGGGCGAATGCGGCTAGCTCAAGGAGATTTTAATATCACTTATTATGGGTTCGGAGATGATGAAATTAATTATGCTTTGTATAGAAACGCAAATCATAGCAGCGGCGCACATCCCAGTGGATCCGCATATTATGATTTAGATATCCTTCAGACACCTGTTCTGGAAGCCTTTTCAGACAATGCTGCAAATCTTAAATCAAGATTAGTCACATATACAAATTTAACCCACTTGCACCTTCCTGTTCTGAGACTTAATGAATCTGACAAGAATCTCGAACGAAATACAGATTCGAATCAGGCTAAAGGAAAATATGTTGTTACTGTCGACGAAGAAACATCTCGAGACTATAAAGACGAAACCCGCCCGGGAATATTTAAGACTGAACAAGGTACGATGAAGGGTATCGGAACCAATATCGGCGTACGAGTCAGAGTCGATCAAGGGCTCGATACTGAAATTCCAACCCCGGCTTCGAATTTATCTGAAGAGCTGAAAGAAACTAGATATTCAATTCAAATAGACAACCGTTTAGGTAAAATTGTCAGTTCCGGAGCCAACGGCGCCTCTGTCGCTCCTCTATCTTTTATCGACGACGATAATATTGCAACTTATGTTGTCGCGGCGAGCACCGACGCTACTTTTGTGCAACCAATTGTTGATCGGCAGCTAGTACCAAATGGTCTGAATGTTATTAAAGGGCCCCGGGGCACGAAGGTTAAATTTGCAATTCAATCTCAGGTAGATCTTCAATTAAGTAACGATCTTTTTCAAAAGATGGGCACGCTAAGCGCAACCTGGACAGACGCCTCGAGTACATCAAATAGTAATGACACGACTATTCATTATATTGACACTGTTGTTAGAGTCAGAGGAAGGACAACCGGATACAAAATAGATATTCCAGTGAGATTTGTTAAAATGGCGGCAGCCCGCTCAATGGCATAAAATAAGGATTTAAATAAGGTAAAAAAATATGGCAACACAACTTAACACTTTAGGCGCAAATGATATCAAGGCTACGAGAACCTTACTTCATGAGGCAATTCCTATTACAGGCTCTATCGTATCTGGAGCTTATACGAATGCTGCACACGCTAGTTTACAGGAAAACACGCGTGATTATTCGCATGGCATGTTTCAATCTGTATATGACTACCCCTATTTAAGTTCCTCTGCAAACCATCTTTTTGACATTACTTTTGGTTATTCTGCAAATTCTCCGTTTTCGGGTTCCACCTCGACCTCGCCAAGTGCAGGCGCCGCGGCAATGGCTTTCAACGGAGTAGTGCAACAAGAAAAGAAAATCAACATATATAATCAAATGGCTCAAGTGCTAATGGGCCATGACGAAACAGGTTCAATTAAAGATTTTCAGCTTCCGGACGGAACAAAAATCCATGAAGCGTTTTTTATTAATTTTGCTCGTTTGTTGACCAAAGATGAAATTAAAAAGGGCTCTTTCACTCTTAAGATAGGAAAAGGTTCTGTAAGTTCTTCTTTTAGAACTGAACATACTACAGATACGTATGCTGGTAGTGATCCTCTTTTTTATGATCTCGAAGTAATCAAGAGGCAATCACCAGCGTCTGGCCAGACCGACTTGTTTTACACAGACTCTCCAGCCGGAGAATATGCTGTTTTATCAGGCTCAACCAGTAAAAACAGTGCAGGTCTGCTTTTCTATCAAGCAGGTATAGCAGTGCTTTCAGCGAGCCTTCTTGTTTATCCATCTGGATCGGGTCATTCGACAAGAGCCAAACATCAAAGAACGACTTCCATCACAGCCCACCATCACCTGTCTGCATCCGATATGGGCGAAACAACTGGCACTCAGACAGCTTTTACGAACCATGCGATTAAATCTGTTTTGACTGGTTCGACTATCAAAAATTGCGCCAACCAACTTAGACATAGATTATATAGCCTAGATTTCAACAACACGATAGAATTACATTCTACGAAATATTTCTGTCGCGCTCGCCACAATGAATATAACTATAGTGCGAACCCAACATATCTGACTGGAAGTAAAGTAAGGGTTAAGACTTCAACGTTTGATCAACCGGTATCTTATATTACGACAGTTGGCCTGTATTCTGGCGCCGGCGAATTGGTGGCAGTTGCTAAGCTGTCGGAACCACTCAAGAAAACACCAGATAATGATTTGTCTATCACAGTAAGATTGGATTACTAGGATAAGGATTAGTAGGAAATGTACCAATGCCATTTTATCGGTTCTCCAAAGATGATATTTTCTACAACCAAATAGAGGCTCATCCCAAGTCTGTATTTTACATCTACAGCGGCAGTATTTTTTATAATAACATGCCGGCCCATCGTGGCTCTCACCCACACAACGTAAAAAATTCAGATGTTCCGGGCGTTCCTAGTGGGTTTGTTAGCTTGTATGAAATGAATGTCGATAGGAATTTAGGTCATCATACATGGGATTATGCTTTGACTCCCGCTCAAAACGAAGAAGCCGGAAATAGGAAAGCGATGATACATCCTTTTGTCACTAAAGCCGGCGGCCTGCATACATTTAAAACAATGACGGCCGGTACTCTTGATCAATTAGCCTATGGGGCTGAGTTGACGGCTAGTTTTGCATATCCGATATCTGCTAGTATACAGAGGGAATATTATGCATTGGATCCTTCTGCACATACAGAAGGTGATCCTAACTCTACTAGAAAACAACCTTTAAATACCAGAATCCCTGTGCACGACGATCCAGATGCAGACTCTACAGTAGCACAAAATAACAGATTTGTGAATCATCAAGAAAATCATTCTGGGAGAAAGGGAAAACCACAAGTTATGAGCGCGGTCCCTGTTATATATTCTCATATTGATGCACTTAGAAATGTTTTAGATTCTTATGCTTATTTGAGCCCTCATTATGCGTATGAGTTTGGTGATTATGGTATAACTAAAAGTACACAAGAGCTAAATCTTATTAGCATCCCTTCTATTTTTTACGGCTCATCGATTAAAAAAGGTAGTGTAGATCTTAAGTTTTATGTTTCTGGCACACTTATAGCACAATGCATCGACCAAAAGAAAAACGGAGAATTGATCGAAGTAACCGGTTCTCAAACTGGTAGTGTTGCTGGTGTAGTTTTGTATAACGAGGGATTTGTTATATTAACAGGTAGTTGGGATTTGACAGGGCGAAACGATGAAAACACAACAGATCCCAAAGCTCCTACAATACCAGGCACTAACGAACCTGCTTTTCCTAGATCTACGCATACAGAATTATACAATCCACAATCAGGAGAAGAGGAATTGCCAAAGTGGACTTACTTTGGTACCGGTATTGAACGTTCGGGTTCCGGACCTAATAGGGAAGATGGAGACGGGAACTATCAAACTGGCTATGGTATATTCGCCACAGGTTCGTTGACTAAATTTCATCTTCCATCTTCTAGCTTTTCTCTTGAATTTGAGGGTACAAATCGTGTTCCAGTGATGACTTTACTTGCTCATGCCCCTATTGGAGAATTGAATCATTCTAATAATCCGACGTTTATTAAGGCACATGGAGGTTTCATGTATCATGGCCGCTCACGAGTAATGCTGGACATAATTTATCCTGCGTTCAAGAAGACTGCAGGCGAAGATACTGCAGCGACGCTCGAGTCAGGAATTTATGACGTATTAAATGGAAAGACTCTTAGTTTTACGGATGCAGCCGGCAATACATATTCAGCAACTGTTGATAAAACCATAAAAGGCTCCAAATCAACGGCTACAAAAATTGGCGTCAAAAATCATTGGAGCCAATGGCACGTCGGCCACCCTGGCCGCCGTTCAAGAGCCTTTACAAACTCTATAGCACAGTCGATAACTCAAGCAATAAATTATGGTGTCACGTCTGACACGAGAGATACATATGACGGCAGCGCATTTCTTCGAACCAAGTTTGAAGACGAGGCATATATGACCTGGCCCGGATGGTCATCACGACCAACAAAGATCGATCTTGTACAGATTGACAAGGGTGGAACAGGGGACAATACGCCTGGCGGTACGTTGAAATCAGCTACACGCACAGTGGAAGGAACTTCATATAATTTCATTGATTTTAAGGCCGCCGGCAGCGCTCAGAACAACTCAACCTTACAAAGCGCTGATTTTGCAGGAGGCGCAGTTACCGCACAAATAAAAAGTTCGGGTTCTCTTTGGCCAGTGACCTCTGGTTCGAAAAATTATGTTCAAAGTAAAGAATACGCTATCAAAAATACGGTTAGTAGCTCTTATGCAAACCACACCGCTAGTTTCAAGAAGCAGACTTTTATTTCTAAAATTGGTATATATGATGTAGAAAAGAATTTGATCGGAATTGCAAAATTGGCGGCGCCTGTCAAGAAAACTGAAGAACGAGATTTTACATTTAAGTTGAAACTCGATTTTTGATATAATAGTAAGATGATATTAGGATTAGATTTGTCCACATCTATAAGTGGAGCAACGATACTTGATTCCAAAGGGGAGATGATTTATAATGAGTCTTGGGATATGAGAAACAAAAGGCACTTCCCCACTCTTTTTTCTAAGGTACAAAGAATCAAACAAATGATTGATATCTTGTGTGATGTTAAAAAATATCGGATAGATTCGATATTCATCGAACAATCTCTTATGGCATTCAGGTCTGGCTTCTCTTCTGCAAAAACAATATTGACATTGGCAAAGTTTAATGGTATAGTATCTTATGTATGTGAAGAAGATTTTGGAGTAATACCACAGTTTATTGGAGCTTCGACTGCAAGAAAAGCATGTGGAATAAAAGTTGCTAAAGGCGAAAAGTCAAAACAAGCTGTTTTAAATTTTGTTCTTGACAACGAGGACCAATTTGTTATAGAATATACAAAGCAAGGAAACCCAAAGCCTGGATCATATGATCGGGCAGACTCTTATATTATAGCAAAAGCAGGATGGATAAAAGAAAAATCTTAAAAGAAGTTCTTGGTAATTTCTATGCATCAAGTGAAGAACTTTTATTTTACTGCCCATATTGCAAGCATCATAAAAGAAAGCTTTCAATCAATATAGAAAAAAGCGTCTATAAGTGTTGGGTTTGTGATATATATGGCAGAAATATCAGGAGAGTCATTAAAAGATTTGGTACTTTTAAACAATTACAGGAATGGGACAAGCACAGTGACAGGGAAGATGTTTGCAGCTTTGATGATATATTCGAATACCGACGTGTGCCAGAATACAATCAGAGAGTGTCTCTACCAGAAGAATTTACCACTTTGACCGGCAGAGAAGTAACACTTTGTTCTAAAAAAGCGAGAAACTTTCTCGAGAGCAGAGGGGTCACAAAAGAAGATATAGTTCGATGGAAAATAGGCTACTGTGTTCGTGGTATATATGCTGAAAGGGTTATTGTACCGTCTTTTGATGAAGAAGGCTATGTAAATTATTTTGTATCAAGGACTTACAATGGCGACTGGAGAAAATATTTGAATCCGTCTTTGTCTAAAAATATTGTCTTTAACCACTTATATATTGATTGGGATTCTGATATAATATTAGTTGAAGGTGTGTTTGATGCTATTGTAGCAGGCCCAAATGCCATACCTCTTTTGGGTTCAACGCTTAGAGAAGAATCAAAACTCTTTCAAGAAATCGTCAGGAACGATTCTTCAATCTTTATTGCATTAGATAAGGACGCGGATAAAAAAAGCAAGAAAATCATTTCTAAATTATTATCATATGGAATAGAGATTTATAAAATAGACACATCAGGATTTGAGGATGTTGGGACAATGACAAAAGAGGAATTTAAATTGAAAAAAGAAGAAGCGATTAACATTAAAAATGACGACTATTTACTTTACGAAATGATGGAGATGTAAAATGCCAGAATATTCTAAGGCAGAATTGAAAACCTTGATTGAAAAAGAGGTTGATGATAATTATGAACAATTTATTAATGAGCCTTCCTTGCCAATTGACCGGTCCGTATTACAAACGAGAGATCCGGAGGACGAAGATATATATTATACCTTTTCTCGAAATCAACTGCTTTTTTTTGAAGATATAGTCAAAAAACTCGAAATTCACAAAAGTCAAAGTGAAGATGCTTTTTATGAATACCTCAGGATTGTTTTATAAAAATTCTTGACAAGCATATAAATATATGTTATCGTTATAACAGAGGATAAACTTGAAGTTTGCGCACATAGCGGATACACACATCCGCAACTTGAAATATCATTACGAATATCGTGTAATTTTTGACCAAATATACGATAAATTGAGAGAAGAAGAAGTCGACTGCATCGTTCATTGTGGCGATCTTGCACATACAAAGACCCAGCTGAGCCCTGAGTATTTTGAGATGGCCTCAAACTTTCTCAAAAACCTGGCAGAGATAGCCCCCACTTACGTAATACCTGGAAATCATGACGGTAACCTGAGGAATTCTAGTAGACAAGATGCGATCACACCGATTGTTGATGCCTTAGAACATCCAAATCTTTACTTTCTTAAGAATTCTGGTGAATTTGCATTAGATGATAAATTTGTATTGAACGTTCTTTCGGTTTTTGATGAAGACAACTGGACTGAGCCAAGCGATGAAGATAAAATTAACATTGCTCTTTATCATGGGTCTATTTCTGGCGTCAAGACTGATCTTGGTTGGACAATGGAACACGGCGAAAATGATATATCAATATTTGAAAAATTTGATTTTGCTTTTCTTGGAGATATTCATAAAACAAATCAAATATTGGATTATGATGGC
>Ga0098047_10000227_pt1 | contig 22716 bp, 26 predicted proteins | sample 12_taG_FD_92585 | JGI IMG/M metagenome (GOLD analysis project Ga0098047, IMG submission 92585) | Marine viral communities from the Subarctic Pacific Ocean - 12_ETSP_OMZ_AT15267 metaG | ecosystem: Environmental > Aquatic > Marine > Oceanic | place: Subarctic Pacific Ocean | collected 2015-01-16 | reverse complement strand
ATCTAAAAGACTACTTGAGGCTTCTAGGGCAATTGGTGGATTAAAATCTATTCCAATGAGAGGAGCTGATTGGGTTACAAAGCATGCTAAAGAATCTGTAATTAGACCTGCTCTTAAATCTAGTACAGGAAGTAGATTTAAAGCTGTAGATACTGCTAGTAAATTTATGCTTGGAGAAAAAGCTAAACATATGGCAGAAGGAGCATTTCATTTAGGAGTTGCTAGTTCTATATCCTCTATATGGGGTGGTGTAGATGAAATGATGCATAGTTTTGCAGGAGGAGCAGTTGCAGGTGGTGTATTTAGAGGTATAGGTAATATAATCCCAGGAACTAAAGCAGGAGATAAGGCTTTAAGAGCATTATCTGGTTCTATATTTATGGGAATGCCTTCTACTGCTAGAGGAGCTACTACTCCAGAGCAAGTATATGAATACTTGCTTGGTGCTTATTTTGGTGGCAAGGAAATGCCTTGGTCTAGAGCTCGTGCTCATAAAGTAGTACAAAGAGGAGTAGAACAAGCTACTGGTACAGATAAAAAACAAAAAGATATTAAATTAGATATAGAAAGAGACCCTGAATTAATTGAAGGATGGGAAAAAGAGCCTGAAATAGTTAGAGATGAAGCTACTAAATTATGGAGAAAAATGTATCCTGAAGAAGCATATAATAAGGGTATGGCATATTATGAAATGAAACTATTGGGTATATTAGACCAAATACCTGAAGATAAAATTGAAGATGTTGGATATAGAGTTTTACATGCAGTTAGAAAAGGTCGTCAAAGAAGAACAAAAACTAAGGCTCACGAAGATATTAATGTAGCTACTTCTGGAGGTTCTCCTGAAGTTGAAACTGAATGGGCTAGAGTAATGGATAAATATGGTGTACCCGTTATACAATATCTTACTCCCGATAAAATTTATGATTATGAAAAAAGATACAAAGCAGGTAAAATACCTACAACTTCAATACAAAGAGATTTAACTATAGATGAATTATATGATAAGGCTTTTGTAGTAGATAAAGCTAATGAAATTTTAAATAGAGATATTAGTAAACTTATTCCTCAAAGTTATGAAGGAATCTTAAAAAATGCTTGGCAAATAGAGAAAGCTGGTAGTGTATTTGCCATTGGAGAAATAGATACTGGTAGAACTGGTAAAGATGCACATTTAAATGGTAGAAGTGTTAAGGGAGCTCCAGGTTGGGGTATTCAAATGGCTATAGATAAAGGATTAGATAAAATATATGTCTTTGACCAATCTAAAAAACAACAAAGATGGTATGAATGGAACCATAATGCTAATAGATTTACCCCAATGGGTGAAAATATAGTACCTAAATTGACAAGAAATCCCGCATTACTAGGTCCTATTCCTCATAAATATAAAGGAAAAACTTATAATAGAATTACAAAAGCTGGTAAAGAAGCTATTAAAAGTGTTGCAAGAGAAACATTTGGCGAAGCTCCAGAACAACCTAAAGAAGTGAGAACTGTCCCTACTCCAGTTAAAAAATATGGTCAAAAGAATTTACAAGCACAAAAAAGAAAAGCAGCAGAAATTGATACTAAAGAGAAAAATATTTTAGATATGCAAGAAGTTATTAATGAAGGAAAAGTTGATAAAATTAGGTTAAAAGATTTAGAAGCTATAATAAAGGAAGAGCAAAAAGAAATAGAAAGTCTTAGAGGGGAAATAAAAGTTTTAAAAGAGTTAGGTCCTACTGGATATATTGATGAAATTACTGGTGAAATTGTCGAATCTTCTGATGTTGTAGATACTGGAATGAAAGCTGATGATTTCCCTTTAATGCAAAAATCAGAAAGATTTGCTACTGAGAATTTAAAAGATATATGGAAAGATTCTAGTAATAGAAGGAATAAAATATTAGAATTAGGAAGAATAACAGAAGACATTATTAGAAAATATATTAAAAAGGGTGATAAAGATGTCAAATCTTTAGAAGCAATTAAAGATATGGAAAAAGAATTTGGCAAATTATCTGATATTGCAAAGCAACAAGTTAGGAGATGGCTTACTGTTGAAAATTTAGGTCAAAATGTTACATATGTTAGGAGCTATGGCAACTCATTATTACAAATTACTCATCCAGATAATCCTGTTAGCTTAGCAGGCAATCCTTTAAGGCAAATAGAATCTCCTAAATTAATTGAAGATATATTTAGAGCTGAAGGAGGAACATATGGTGGAAAGGAATTTAGAACTCCTTTAGTTATATTTGATACTGTTACAGGAAAAAAGAAGAATGGACTACCTGTAGATGTTCCTTTAGATAGATTATTTGAATATTATAGACATACTGAAGAATTGTCTAAAAAAGAAGCTGAAGCTAAGGTAATAAGTGTTAAAAAAGATATCATTAATAGAATGTATAATGAGCATAATATGTATGCTCTTGGAGGGCAAGGGGATAAAGGAAGGTTGGTATTTGTCAAATTCCATCCAAAAACTCAAAGCTCATCTAAAACTAAAATTGGAACTTATATAACTAAAGTACGAAAAGAATTAAAAAAAGTTGATAAAAATTATTCTTCATTACTTGCAAACGATAAAGATGCAGCTAGAAGAGAATTAGGTATTTCTAGTGAAGCATTTGATAAAATGTTACATTCAAATGTATTATATGAATTATCTTTAAATGGTTTGAAAAATACTCCTGAAAATATAGAAAAGATTATGAAGCATAATCCTGATGAGCCAGGTGAAGGTTTTATTGCTAATGCTATAGCTTATAATAAAAGAGCACAAATATGGTTAATGGGTGGATATAGTGGTGATAAAAACTTTATTTCTAATAGATTAACTGAATTGCAAAAAGAAAACAAGGCTATTAATGATTTAAATAATGGAGATTTTAATTATGTTCTCATCAAGGACCCTAAAAAGAGTAAATTATCTAGCTTATTAGCTAAAAACGTAGATTTACCTGAACATGTTGATGGAGCTATTATAGTAAGAGATGACATTATTAGGGTTATTAATGAAGATGCTGCTCATCCTGTATCAGGACAAAATAAATCATTTATTATAGACCCAAATTCTGAACATGGAGCATTACTTGGTAAATATATGATGCATACTGCTGGTAAACAAGCTAGTAAGGAAATGGCAAGAAAAGGTCTTCATATGATGGTGATGACTTCTTCTGCTAAGCAATATGGCACTAGAACAGCAGGAGATTATACAGTAAATAAGTATATACAGAAAATTATTAAATCTTCTAGAGCTATAGAAAGAGAATGGGAAGATTATGTAGATAATCCTAATCCTACTGACCCTAGAGTAGGTACTTCGAAAATGATTACAAGAAGAGGGGGTGCATTTATGACAGTAAATGCACGTACAGGTAAAACTAAGGATTACTTTGACCCAGTAAGGTCTAAAATAGAATGGGCTGCATTTAATAAGCAAGTATATGATGAAGCAACAGATACATTTAAACCTTTAACTGAAACTACAGGTGGTTTAGATATAGGAAAAACACCTATTTACAACCTAAATCCTGGTAGTATTAAGTATACTACATCTGTAACAAATACTCCTCATATGTTACAAAAGCAAATATGGGTAAAGCAATTATTTACTAATCTTCATCAATATGGTTATGAAACAATAGACAAATCTATCATTAGTGATATACATCAAGAGATTATACAAAAATCATTTAAGGGTAATGATACATATAATACTAAACTAGATAATTATTTAAAGACTCTTGATAGAAATGTAGTAGATGATTTGGTAGAAAATTTAGAAAATTTAGGAACAACAGACCTTATTAAAGCATTAAAAACTCCTGGAGCTGAATTATTTGCTGAAAGAGCTATGCAAAAAATGATTAGAATTATAGAAAAAGATATTGAAATGCAATTTCAAGAAGGTGAAATTACTGCTGCAGAAAGAGCTAATACATTAAGTGATATGAAACAAGCAATATCTCCTATTGATAATATGCTAAAACAAGTTGCATTTGTAGGAGAAAAAGCAGCAATGGAAGGTAAGGCTGCATATTCTGGATATATGCATAAGTATCTTAGAGATTATAAAGCTGCAGTATTACATAATTATTTTGTCAAATCAACTACAAGGCCAAGTGTAGATAATTCTGCCGTTGCTAGAATAAGACCTTATGATAAATGGATGCAAGAAGATTTTAAAGATTTAAATACAAATGATACTATTTTCTATTTAGATAATGCATATAAAGATACTTTAATTAAATTACCTAATGATAAACATATTCCTTTAGGTAAATTATGGAGATTAAAAGATTCAGCTGAATATAAAGATATAGCACAAGAAGTATTTGATGCTGTTGTTCTTCGTGTTCCTATGGATAGTATTTCTGGTGCTCATAGATTAACTTTTAAAGGATTTACTGATAGAGAAGGACATGGTATCATGATGCATGCAAGAACTATGAGAGCTTTAGGTGGTGCTGATTTAGATGGTGATGAAGCATTTGTCTATTTTGGTGGTAGAGCAGAAAGTGGCAAAGGCTATGGTATGAAAAAATCTTGGAAAGAAGCTATACACGCACAAAAAGAAGAATTTTATGAAGGAAAAGGTTCTAAAAGGGATGTTCAAAATAATAAAGATGCATTTAGAGATGAATTAACATTAGGTGCAGGAAAAGATAATCCTTTAAAGACAAGTAAAGCCTTATATTTTTCTCCTTATTCTAGGATAAAAGCATCTGAAGGAGCTGTTGATGGTAGAAATAGACTTGGTGTTGCAGTATCTAATGCACAAGTTTTAAAGTCTTCATATAGTGCTCTAATGGAAGCTGATGGTAAAATTGATAGATATAATTTTTATGATAAATTTTCTAAAAAAACTTATAGAGTTACAAGAACGCCTAAAGAATCAGATAGTGAGAGAAAAAGACAAAGGGATTTAACAAGAGCTCAAATAGCTTTTGCATCTGACCCATTAGATGAAGTTGGATTGAAAGATTCTAATTTCTTTTTTAAAAGTTTACATGATGCTTATTTTAATATATCAAAAGTAGAAGTTTACAATCCAAAAACAAAAAGATTTGAAAATGCTCCTAAAGGTGCTGAATCTAAATTAAAAAATTGGCAATTAAAAAAAGGATTAGTTGAAACATTTAAAAATATGAATAGTGCTTATTTTGGTAGAAACTATGCTGAAGGTAGAAGATTTACTATGGATGAAGTTAATGAACTAGCTTCTTCTATTGCTAATTTAGACCCTAAGCAAATAAATACTATGCTACCAAAAATGGTAAGTACATTAGAAGGATTAGATTGGTCTGATAGTATATTTAATAGAGTTGATAGAGTGCGTATTAAAGATTATTATGATGAAATTAATAAAATAACTGGTGTTAAATTTAATTGGTTAAGAAAGCATATGGATAGAAGTTCATTTAAAGTGCCTTATAATAACCATATAGATGTAATAGTTAAAAATAAATTATTTGATAGAGATGTAAGAAGAAGGCTTGCTGCTGATACTTCTACTAGAGGACTAATAAATTATCTTGATGCTATTAGAGGAACTATATGGGCTAAAGAGGTTATGAAAGATATAAATAATAGTATTACAACTACAAAAAGTGGTAAAAAATATATTAAACCAGATACTTGGTTCTTTAATGAGAAGAAAAGATTATCTCATTTAAGTTTATTGGCTAGACAAGCTGAAGATTTTCTATCTAATGATTTGGCAGATATATCTACAATTTTAAATATTAAAAGAATACTAGATAGAACTAAGGGAACTGGGGAATTAACTGGTACTAGAATTGATTATATTACTCGAAAAGTTGAACAAATTAAGACAAGAAGTTACTTAAATGTCAAAGAAAGAAGAAAAGTTAAATATGATGCTTATTTAGGAACTGAGGAAGAACAAGATTTACAAAAAGCATTTGATTATGTTGATGATTATATTGCTAAAGAAAAAGGACAAATTCCCAAACAGAAAGAATTACTTGGGGATAAAAGGTCTGCTTCTTGGGACCAAAAGAAAATTGATGATGAGATTATAATTTTTAAAAGGGGTTTAAAGAATGATTCTGAAAAAGAATTATTTGACCATCTTTTAATAGGTAGTTTAAAAAGAGGTAAAGTTCAAGAATTACAAAATTTATTAAGTAAAATAAATCTAAAAATATATAATCCTGCTGTATTAGATGTTATCACTCAAGCAATTAATGAATCTGCAGATACTAGATTAAGTAGAGTTGGCTTTAATTCTCAAGCTGTTTCTTCTAAAGCTATGAGAGACCATTTTGAAATGATGAATGATGCTCTTGTAGATACTTGGAAAGTACCTAGTTCTAAAGATATTAATAAAGAAATTGAAAATGTTAATAAAGCAGCTAAAGAAAATAATATAGGAGAAGTTTCTGAAGTTGATGATATGGTTGAAGGTGTTTTAAGAGGAGAAGCATATGCTGGTATTAAAAAGGCAGATATAACTCAAAAAGATAAAGAATTGATGGTTCGTTTGGCTTCTAATTTAAAGAAACATAACAATAAACTTGGTAATAATCTTAATGAAGTTTTAGGTGGTATAATGTTTGAAGCTACTGGTAGAGCTAAAGATTTAAATACAATGAATAGACAAGATTTTATATTAGTTAATGAATTTTTAGAAGAAGTTGAAAGTGGTACTATGTTTCAGAAAATGTTTGGTAAAAAAGGTGCACCTGAAATTAAGAGAAGGTATTGGTGGATGTTTCCAGAATCTGTTAATAGAGAATTAATGGCTTATGATATAAAATGGTTAAAGGAAGAAGGTTATTTTTTAACTAAGGATGGTACTGCTAAAGCTCGTCCAATTAGAAGACCCACTTATTTTTTAGAAATTTTACAAAATTGGGTACATAAATCAGGTAGTCTTGCTACTGCTAAAGCAGAAGAATTAGCTTCTAAAACTGAAGCTGATTTTCTTAATATTAGAGAATTAAAAGAAGGAGAAGCGTTATTCGATATTGCTGTTAGAGGAAGAGAAAAAGGCGAAAAAGAATCTATTGATAAAACTGATGAACTTCAACCTATAAAAGATATGTGGAAAAAAAATTATGATACTTCTTATAGAGAGGCAGCGAAAAAGCATAATTGGGAAAAACTTAGAAAACAAAAGTTTACTTTAACTAATGATGCTGGTGAGAGAGTTACTGTTAGTGGGCAAGAAATAGTTTTTGGAAGTAAGAAAAATAATCTAATAGGCATTAGAGATAAATTGACTAAAAAGTTTGAAGAATATCATAAATTGATAGTTGGAGACAAATCCATGCGTGATGAATATATAGAGAAAGACAAATATGGAACTGGTATTTATTATGATGGTGTAGAACAGACTCAACCTAAAATGAATTGGAGAAAATTTGTCAAAGATATGGGTAATGCTCTTGAAAAAGGTCAGGATATTCCTGTACAACTTGGCATTGATGGTATGAGACACATGGCTCGTTCAATGATGGCTGATTTAAGTAAGGGAAAATATAAAGAAGATTTTGAAGCAATGCATATTGGTAAAACTGGACAAAGGAATCCTGAAGCTTATTGGCCTCATATGTTTTTTAGTAGGTCACAAGCTGAAAGGTCTATGCAAAAAGCTATCGAATATATAAGACAAAGACCTGATTTAACTGAAGAACAGAAAAAAAAGCAAATAGCTAATATAACTGTTAGACATAAAACTTTAACTGGTGATTGGGAATTTCAAGATATGCAAGATTGGGATAGAATTGATGTTCTTGATATGGAACAAGCTTATAAAGATATAGCTGATATTAAGAAAAAACAGAAAGAGAAAGAAAAAACTGATATTAAATGGACAAATATGAACCAAAAATTTGGTTCTATGTTTTCTAGGAAAGGACATATTGCTGGTTGGGCTACTGATATAAATGTGCTTAATGCATATACAAGAAATCTAACTCAAACTTATTATAGACAGTTAACACAAATAATGTCAAGAGATGTACTTGACAAATCTTATCATAGAATGTCTAAGAAATTTGGACCAGAACTTGCTAAAAGATGGGATAAATTTTTTAAATTATATGTTCAAGGAGCTATGGGACAACCTGATATTATTCCAGAGGAAATTTATAATGACCCAAAAATGAAAATAAAAGGAACTCCTTATGCTTGGTTTGCTGATAATAAAGTATTAGATAGAGTTAATAAAATAAGAAAAAAATTAGGCATTAGGGAAGGTGAGTTGCCAGAGGAATTAAAAGATTTTACTTACCAAGATATAAGAGCTTGGTCAAATCTAGAGGCTAAATGGGAATTAGCATCATTACTCGCTCATCCAAAATCATCTATTACTAATATATGGGGAGGTAGTTTACATACTATTCAGTCAGCAGGATTAACTGCTTTAAGAAAAGCAAGAAATATTAAATATTTACAAAGAATTAATCATAATTGGACTTCTATGAAAGATGTAGAAAAATTTGTTATTAGTAAAGGTGTTGTTCCAGAGTTTCTTGTCCATGAATTAGGGTTAGGAAGAGAAGTAAGTAAGAAAAATATACAAGATTTTGTTGGAGAATTATCTGAAAAGATTAATTCTAATGACCCTATTGCAAGAAAAGAGATTCGTTCATTAGGCAAGAAATATAATTTAGGTGAAGAAGTTACACGATTAGCATCTAAATTTATGTCTGTTCCAGAAAGAATGCTTAGAAGAGATGCTTTTATGGCTCATTATATTAGGGCTTGGGAAAGGTATGGAGGAGCTATAAGAAACCCTGACCATCCATTTTTAATAGAAATGGGTAAAAAAGGTGTAAAAGCTACACAATTCCTATATGAGGCTCCATTTAGGCCTTTCTTCGCAAGAACTGCTTTAGGTAAGGTTATGTCTAGGTTTCAGCTTTTCGCTTGGAATAGTGCCCGTTTTCGTAATGATATCATGAGAGGAGCAAAATTATATGGTTTTAAACCAGGTTCTGAAGCATTCCAAAGATATAAAAGAACTATGGAAATTGATTTATTTGTATTAGCACTTGCTAATATGTTTACCTTTAGTTTATTTGACAATGCTTTACCATCTCCATGGAATTGGTTTCAAGATACTTCAGAATGGTTATTTGGAGATGAAAAAGAAAGAGATAAGGCTTTCTTTGGTATGTATCCTAGTAAAATAGCTCCATTACAAGTAATCACTCCTCCTATTGCTAGATTCCCTGTATCAGCTTTAAGACAATAGATTGATGATGATTATAGTAAATTTAGCGAATATACTGCTTGGACTTTATTTCCTTTTGGTAGAATGATAAGAGATATTGCTCAACCAGACCAAGGTTTAATTCATAATCCTACAAGAGTTATAGAAAAAGTTGCTGGCTTACCTGTTCAAGATTTGGCAAGACAGAGAAGAAAAAAGAAAGAAGCTATAGAAAAGGGTGAAAGATATAAACTTCCTGGAGTAGGAGTTAAATATTAATGCCACTTTGGTTAATAAAACAACTTACAAGGCTTGCTGCTAATGCATTAAAAAATCCTGAAACTAGAAAATTAGGCCAGCAATTAGCTCATGAAATTTCTGGAACTAGAACTAGAAATAAAGCTATAATAACTGCTTCTAAAATTACTAGAGCAAATCCTCGTATAGGTATATTTAGAGACCAATTACCTTTAACTTCAAAAGAAACCCATGCAAAGGTTTTTTGGGATACTGTTCGAAGAAAAGAAATGGAACAAATTAAATACCCCACAAAAAATATTACTGTAAGAAAAGGGATTATGTATAATAAAAAAACGGAGAAAGCTAATCCAATTTATTTTACAGGTATGAAAAAAACTCCTATGGTAGATATAGATTGGGAAGACCCTTTTTCTCATCATATATCACAAGTTGTATTTAAAGGACCTAAACAAAAGGCAAGAAAAGAGGCTTTAAATAATTTATTAGACTATGTAAAAGCTGATAAAGGAAGTAAATTTAGAGTATATGATACTCCTGCAGGAATGAGAATATTTAATTTATCTCGAAGAACAAGACCTGATAAAGTTACTCATGCTATAGATAAAGCTTTAGGTGGAGATATTCGTTATAGAGATATGGCTAGAGGTCAAGGAGTATTTCATTCAAGGCTAAGTCCTAAGCCTGGTAGAACTCCAGAAACAGGTTATCCTCAAGGTGATTTTGTTGCTAGATTATTAGGTGATGTTGGAAGTGGTCCAATTCATCCACAAAATTTACTGGAAGTTCGAAAATATCATGATGATTTAATTAGGGTTATATTAAATCAAACTGAAAAATATGGATATCCAACTTCGGGAGGATTATTTAATTTGATGAAGTTTATAGGTTAACTATTTTGTAAATCTTCTTCTAATGTAGAATAAGGTTCTATTGAATCGGCACATTCTTGGTGAAATATAACTCCTATATCTTCATAAAATACTCCTTCAACATCTACAAAACCTCTTGATACTTTATAAACAGGAGCATTAGGTCCTATTAATTCCTTACATACAGGGCATTTAATCATCTTCTACCATCCCCCACAAAAGACAAAGATACACAATAGCGTCAGTAATTCTTCCTCTAATGTCTTCTCTTTGCGATTTATGGCCTTTGACAAATGAACATATACCATCTATATGCTTTAATAAATAAACAAGCAAAACATCTTCACGCGATAACTCTAAGTTTTTACCAACTCTTTCAAAGTTAGCAAAAGCATTATTACTTTTTCTTGCGTACTCCTTCTGTCCCGCTCCCCTCACCGTCTGTATCTCCAGAAATATCTTCTGAATTAGCTTTTTCATTTTGCTCTGCGTCATAACGTTCCTTCGCTTTTTTCATTTCTTTATTTATAAACTTATTTAATTCGTCATTATCACCCTTCATTGTAATATACATACCTAACACCCTATCAAGTTGATTTACAGTTGATATCATTTCATGTAATTTGTCATTTATAGTAATAACAACTGAAGCCATCTCTTTAATTGTAGGCTTTTTTTTAACACTAGGCTTATTGTTTGCCATCTAACGTTCTCTCCTTCATTTTTTTAATATAACCTTTGTTTCCATAAACTTCTTTATATACACATTTTCTACATACAGGAATTAAAATTTCTGGTATATAATCTGGTATATATTGAGCGTATTGAAATTTATAAATAGTTTGATACTTTGTTTTTCCACAAATCTTGCAGGTTGAAAATTCACGCTCATTGAGCAATTCTACTGTGTTGCCTCTTTTTAGCATTTTCCTTTAATAATTTATTTGAGAATCTTTTTAAAGATTCATCAGCTCTTTCAATTTCTTTTTCTACTCTTTTAGTAGCTAAACTATTAGGTCTAATATTAATTTTAATTTTTTCTTTTTCTGTAGGAATTTCATTTTTAGTTTCTAAAAACAATACTATTGTTTTAAATAAATTATCGATTAACATAGGATTATCTAGAAATGTTTCTATTAATTTTCTTATTTTTCCATAATCCTTCTTATTTAAATATCCCATTTTTCCTCTTTAATATTTCTTAGGATTAAACCTTTGTGATTTTTTGAAAATAAACCATGTCTATTATCTGTAGAAAAGAATGGGAATAGCCCTTGATTGCCACTAATAAATAAGGGATGCTGAGCTATCCACATATCTTGTGATTCCTCTTTTAATTCAGCATAATACTCTTTATTTCTCTTAAAAACCATTTGCCAAATCTTCTAGTGGAATCAATGCTATTTCACTAGCATTATTATCTCCTCCCATGACAACTTTACCATTGCCATCCATAACACTAAATTTTACTATTTCTTTTAGTTTTGCCACTGGTAATAATATAATACCTTTTATATCACCCTTCAAAGTTAAAATATGAGCCCAATAATCAGCTTCAGTTGCATTAAGTCCACTAAATTTACCAGAACATGTAAGTTCTATGGCAATATTACGGGTTTTATTCCATTTATCTCTCTCAGTTTTAACTTCTATTTTACCTAGTTTAAGTATATTTGCCAAAGATTGTTCGTATTGTGTTCCAAAATCCAAATCAATGTCAAATTTCTTTAATTCTTTTAAATTTTTACCTTGATATTCTCTTAATTTCTCTTCAGACATAAATGCTCCTGTATTAATCATTGCTAAAATCTCCTCTTACGTCAAAATGTATATAACTATTTTCTTTTATTGAAAAATCCCTATTTAAATCAAAAATAAAATATTTTTTATAGTTATTTTTCAATATACAAGTTAAATATTTTTCGTTTTTAACATTTTTTCTTACAAACATATAACCAGCAGGTCTTCGATTTTTATGAATTCTATATCTTGGAACCATAGCTTTACTTTTATAATGCTCATTTGGAAATTCTTGATTCATATCTTCTTCATAAAAATCATTTTCAAATATAATCCAAAGAGGTTTCCCTCTAAAACTTCCTATTAAATTATCTCCGTTTTTACTTTTTACTATATTTCCACATTTTATAAGACTATTATTTTCATTATTCATTAGGTATTTCCTTTCTTTCCAGACCATAACTTGGAAATTCTTTATATATAACCAATTGGTTTGATTTTGACATTGACCAACAAACCTTCTTTTTAGGACAATATTTAGTAATCCCTTTGCCCCATGTTCTTTTATTCATACAACCTCCTTTAATTCCGACTAGGGCAAAGACTAGAGATTAACATATTGAAATCCTAATATTAGTTCCCCAATTTTGCTATATTGTCTCTGCCCTAATTATTATAAAAACCATAACATTAACAGCATAATTAATTTGTCAAATATCCACAAAATAATCAAAATTGTTAACTTATTACTTAATCCTTTTCTAAATTTTGATTCACTTGCACTTCTCATTAGAAATCTTTACTAGCCATTTTCTTTAAAACATATTTTCTTAATTCTTCATCTTGATGCGAAAGCCATTTAAGTATTCTTTTAAAATTCTTATTAGTTAAAGGTCCTTTTCTTGTATTACATCTCATACATATCATTTGAAGATTCTTAGGAACTGAACTACCCCCCATAGACAAAGGAAGGATATGGTCGCATACCATATTGTTAACCAACAAACGCGCATCGCAATAATTACAGGTATGTCCATAAAATCTATATAATAATTCACGAACTTCTTCCAATGATATGTCAAATTCCACTTCATATTCTCTACTCCTTCTTTTTAATGTTGACCTTAATGTTGAAGATTTTTTCATTAATCTATGAAAAGTCTTTTTAGCAAAATGTTTATGAAATCTCTTCAATTTTCTTTTAAATATCTTTTCCCAGCGAGTTATATTACTAGGGGACTTTCGTCCCCTAGAACTATTTTTTATCTTATTTTTCATTAAGCTTGCCCAACTTCACTTATTCTATGTAATTTATCAGAATATCCAAGAGTTATTTGAAATTGGAATCTCCATATTCCTATAACTATTCCTTTTGCTATTCCTTCATCTCTTTTATTTATCATTCCTATTAAAATATGATTAAATAGGTATAATAAATAGGCATCATCAATAACGATTATTTTTATAATTTTATTCATAACTTCTCCTCATTCTAAAGTTAGGTGTCCATTCAACAGTTGTATCAAAGAGTTCTCCATCGGTGTTTTTGAATAATTTCAATGTTCTTATCTTACTACTAGATTGTCCATTAAGTCCAATCACTTTTCTTGAAGCATTTTCTATTGCACCAGAACCCTTACCTGCATACAGGTCTAAGACTTCGTTTCTACTATATTCTCTAGATACTTGCGATACTTGTATAATGATTAAATCATTATTCACAGCCAAATTAGATAATCCATGACTTATATATTTTATTTTTTCATATTCTCCCCTCACATGAGGTGGAGTATCTACTAAATCTATATAGTCTACGACTACCAATGATGGTTGTATTTCTCTAACTTTATCTGAAATACCCTCTACTGTAGGGCTAATCGTCTGCACAACTAAATGTTCTAATTCATTTTTATGATGTTTATATAACTCATCATAGTTGTGATTTACTTCTTCCTTTGATTTTCCAGAAACTATTTGAAGATGTCTTCTATGCACATACCAAGAAGATAACTCTAAACTTAAGAATAATGTTGGTATTTGCCATTCTTTTACTATGCAATTATTGACAAAATCAACACCTAATGCTATATTCTGAGCAAATGTAGTTTTATTAGAACCTGTTGGTCCAAATATTGTAACTAATTCACCTGGATATATAATAGATTCTTTATCTACACCTAACATTTTCCCTAAATTAATAGTCTTTCCTGTAAAATCAGTAGTTAGTCTATCTTTTAGCTCTTGTTGCATTTCCGAGGCATTTTTAACATTAACAAAATAATCCTTTCTTCTAAAATAAATACATTGAGTTTTACAATGTTCAAGCATTATTTTATCTTGGCATCCATATCTATAATTTCTATTATATACATTTTCTACTAGTTCATTAACAGATGTTTCATTCATACTTTTATTATTCCAATATAGCATTGATAATTTAGCATAATGACTTGGAATGCCGTGTCTTTTAAAATGACTTGCAATTCTCATAGCTGTTATATGTCTTTTCCCTTGCTGTGGTCCTTTATTTAACATAGACTGTACACAAGGAATTAATGTTGTTGGTTCTGATATTTTATTAAATACTCTAATATCAGGTACTTCTGTTATAACCCTATCTTCTAATTCACTATTAGCTTCTAAATCATGATATTTAAAATCGAATCTTTGTTCTTTGGCTAATTCAAATATTTGACTTGGATTTAACGAAAATGTTTCTTCACGAGTCAATGGAATTTTAAATAGCCCAGTTTTCTGATTAGGAGTATGCTGTACTCTATATATACCTGTTCTCATATAAATACTTAAATCTATATCAGGCATAAGTTTATTCATGGTTTGTTTGACTATATAAGGTAAATCAGGACTTGCTTTGAAATTGAATAATTCTCCTGATAACATCAAATGATATCCAGAACCAGAGAAGTAAGGTTGGAAGCTTCCACAACCAATCCCTGCTTCTTCTAGCTCTAGCATAATACTCCTTAATATATCAAGAGTTTTTTCATTTGAATTATCACCTTTATCAATATCTACAGGGATTTTATCTATACTTCTAATGCCAAAGAAATTCTTTAGAGAATCTGTTTTATCAACATAATCTTTAGCGTCCTGCCCATAGAGATATACTGAACGATATAAAGCTTGTGTCGGCTCCATATAGTTATTTATCATATTATATGGTATCAACATACCTCTATTAGCTGGAGTCCCTCGTGCAATCTCAACAAACATTATAAATTAGACAATCCACTTCCTTGTAATGAATTCCCACTATTAGCAGGTATATCAGTAGCTTCTTTAATTACTCCTCTACCTTTTAACCAAGTAACATCTTTGAGTAATTTTTCAACATTAGCTTTATTATTTGAATATATTTTATGATATACTCTTGTCCAGGCTTTATCGCCTTCTTTCTTTGGCTTTTCTTTATAAACATAAGCAATGAAATTATAATTTATTCCACTATCAGGAAATGTAACATCTACGAAATTATCTTCTAAATATTTACCAATATCTTTAATCTTTTCGCCTTTTTCATCTTCCCATTCACCCTTAATATTTAATCCTGCTTTACATCCAATAGCATCAAAGAAAACATACATTCTTTTAAGTACACTACCACCAGTAATATTACCATCTGTATCCTTTTCTACTGAACCTGCTACTTTAATATTCCTAGTGTATTCACTACCTTTTTGATTAACAATTACATCAATAAATATATCAGCCCAATCAAATTCAGAACTTCTATCTTTAAATCCTTTAATTGCTATTTCACATACTCCATAGAAGCTACTGCTTCCACTGTTCATTTCTGGTCTAAATATGGCCATTTCTTTTCTTCTCCTTATATATAAGATTCCATTTAAATTCCATTTCTTTGCCTGCCAAATGAGGACTTCTACTACCTGCTTCTAGTGCATCGTTTGATTTAAAGGTTACCATTAATTTACCTTTATCTTCATCTCTATACACATATCCTATAGCATCACAATCTGCCATTAACATATTCTTTAACTTACCTGTTAAATTCAAGCTTTCTGGCTCTACTATAGCTTTAGTTTCTACTATTGCTTTAGCCCATTTCCTATGTCCAATAATAATAACATGAGGAAATATTTCTTTAACTATAGATACTGTATTTAGCACTTTTTCTCTTACCATACCAAAGCCCTTACCAAATGCTAAATCTGCTACATTTGTAACACCTTCGGCTTCACAAACTGCTTTTTCAGCCCAATCTGCTATTCTGTCTATTGTATCTATAGCGACATATTTATAATCATGTCCTTTTTGAGCATTTTCTAGAAGTTTTATTAACTCTTCTCTGTTATTTACTGTTTCTATATATCCTTCTATCATATTAGCTCCTTGTTCGGTATCTATAATTAGACAACCATCCAATTTACTTAAAATAGATGTTTTACCTACTTTAGGAGCTCCATATAATAACAAACTTTTAGGATTTTCAGAAACAATTTTTCTTTTAACTTTTTTCAAAGCCATATCATTTCTCCTTCTTATTTTACGATGACGAAAGGGTGCTAGAGAGAGGGCTCTAGATTTATTACGGCAACTACCTCTCTCCAGCCTCCTAAGTTACAATATTTCAAGCTTTATAACAAGTATTTTTCTCTACTGTCATAGTGGGAAAATTAAATGACAAAGCGACTTCATAAGGTTGACGAGTCAACACTTTACGAATGGTATTTGCTATAAAACTCCCTGACATGTTTGAACAATAACTTGTAGCTTTCATATTGCAAGGTTCACTACTTCCATCTTTATCCGCATACCAAGTTTTAATGTAATCATTGTAATTAGGTTTAGCAAATGTATACTGTTGGTAATGTTCAGCACCCATTCTACCATCAATTAACAATTTAAGTTTATATTTAGAACATTCAGATACAGCATCTAGTCTTGATTTCATATTGTCAAATCCTATAATAACTATATCTTGATTGTTTCCTTTATATAATAACTCTTTAAACAATCCATCTTCACATACTATTTCTGTAAGGTCATTAATATCTTTAAGTTTAGTTTCTAAAGAATGTACTTTAGCATGACCTACATCATATAATGTATATTGTGATACTCCTACATTTGCTGATTCAACTATATCATTATCATATAATACAAATTTATCAGCTCCCATTCTAGCAAGTTGAGTGGATGCAGAGCTACCAATAGCCCCACATCCAAGTATATGAAATGTATAATCAGTTAAACAGTCAATAATTCCTGCTGAACGACTATTAATATCCATATGTACCTCCCCAGATATAACTTTGTTCTACTTGATTCTTTATAGCTTCATCTTCCCACTTAATCATATCTCCTGATATAGTAACCATTAATTTATTAATAATCTCTTGTTTAGAGCCTTTTGGTTCTTTAATGCTAAATGGAAATTTCTTTTCTTTAAGAATCTTATTCATATCATTAATTGCTGATTGCCATTGCTTAACATTGAGCCCTGCTTCCATAAAGCTATCATTTAGATTATCTAATTTCTCAACAGTTTCAGTGAAAGCATTTTCCATTTCCAAATGAGCATTATTAGTTCTAACAAGATGATTATTGTAATTAAATCCAGTTTGCCTTATATTACCACCATAAGTAGGACTATCACAAAGTTCTTCATAAAGAGTTTTCATCTTATCTGTAACCTTTACACCATTCTTTCTCTCTACAGTTAAAGGAATATCATAGTGTTGTTCTACAGGTAATCCACAAGCATTCCAAATACTTACTCTGAATTTATACTCTTGTTTAAGATTAATTACTAAAGCTAATGAAAAACTACTATTTTTCCATTCATCAATCTCATTTGTATCAGTTCCTGACCAAAACGCATCCATAGTATGATGAGAATGCCACCAAACATATTTCATACTTTTATTTTGGTATTTCATAGCATATTTCATCTTATACGCAGCTACAGCATCACCATCTAATGTGGTATTTGACCCTGTATTCTCCTGTTTAAGGATTTCTACATCACAGAGTTTATATCTACCATCTTTTTGAGGTATTGCTGTCATCAGTCCTGATATTTCATTCTTGTCTTCATCATAAGCTATTGTAGCCCATCCTTGAAGCTCATACCAGTCTTTCTCTGGTATATAAAATAGTTTATCTAGTTCCATTTTATCCCATCCTTTCTGGGTTTGTAGCCCATGCTAACATTTCTTGTTTAATTTCATCTTCATTTCTTTCAATTTCAACACCATTTGTTTCATAATGATAATAACGAACAAGTTGCTTATAAAAAGCTTTTATACTTTCATCGCCTTTAAATGGAGTACACCATTGATATATACATCTAAATAGAAATTCAATAAATGGTTCACCAAAATCACAACCAAGATAATAAACTGATTCTTCTGCGATAAAACTTTTATTACGTTCTTCTATTGAATTAATATATTCAACTATATGTCCTATCATTGATTCAATTTGACAATGTTCATCTGATTGATTTGAAATATGATTCATAATAATATCTTTGTCTGAAAATGCATTACAACTACTCTTTAATTGACATTCAATACCATTACAAATAGAAGTATTATCTTCTAACTCATTATAATAAGTGATAGAATCGTCTGGACGGTATATACGAGCTATTCTAGATGCACAGTCAGATTCAATGCTAGATAAAGTACTTCTATATTCTTTAGAATATCCTTTTGGTAATCCATAATGAAGAAACTTTAGGTTATTATAAGGATTAGAATGATTTATATGATAATATTGAGCCCAATTCATTAAATGCATAGCCATTTGAATATAGTCTAATTTCATAAATGATTTTTTAATATCATCATTATATTTATCTAAACATACAGTTCCAAAACTATTGTCATACTCTCTATAAGATGTTGATATATATGGAAATCTGATATTAACATCATTTTCTCCGTATTCTCCAACAATTTTCCAGCTTGTGCTTAGATTGTTAATATAATGTCTAAATGGATATTTCATTATTAAATGAATAGGTTGTAACCTTATATCCTGTATTGATGAATCACCAGAATGAATAGATAATGTTAATCCATACATTTTAATATCTAAATATATTGGTGTTAATCTATTATCAAAATTATCGCTAATATAAGATGTAATAATTACTTTGCCTTCAGTTAAATCATTTACTAAACTGCATTGTGTATTTATTGTATCTACTAATTTATTAGCTTTGTCTTGAAAATCAGCAATATTAACATTCTTACTTAAACCAGATTGCTTTAATCTATACTTTTGAATTTCTAGTTCTTGAGCATTTCTCATCACATAGTTTAAATAATTACTTCTTTCTCTTATTTTACTAATTTTATTATAGATGCCATTTGATTTTTTACTAAAATTGAGTTTTTTTAGTATCATTTTATCTATTTTATCATATGTTCCTGGTTTCCAGTTCCATTTGTCTGTAACATCTATTGTATCATTTATATAATAATTTAAATCATCATTAAATCTATCTAATAATGTAAAGAAAGCGTCTTGTGGACCTGTTGCTATTGCATTTGCTGTCTCTTGTGTCATATTCTTTAAACAATCAATATCAGAGACATCAACCTCTCTTATTCCATTGAAATATTCCATAATATCTCCTAATTTATACTAAATAAAAACTACACGCAGGACATTCTCCTGGTTACCTATACTCCGCACCACCATCTCAAGTATATCTCTTGAACCTCGTTTTTATTTAATGATTAATGATTATCCACCAACTTTATCATTGCTTGTATATGCTACATAAGCACCATCTTCCAAAGCGAAATCGTTTTGTCTAATAGTACCGCCAACATTTACATTAGCATCAGTTGGTATCTCAAGCTCATTTCTAAGCTCTCCAACATTAGAAGAAGTCACATCTCTTGATGTAAATTCTCCATTATTTAACAAGTTAATATTTCTTGTATCTGCCATAGTTATTGGTTCCTTTCATCTTCTACATCTGTTGTGAATAAGCGACCTCTCCATTCAAATAGGTGATGTGCCCCATATTCTTGTCTCATTTGTCCAAATGCATCATTAAAACTTAAAGCATCTAAACCTTCAAAATCTTCAATATTATTCTTTAAATTATAAACAATTTCATGTAACTCATGAATAAAAGAATATAATCGTGTTATATCATCACGCATTTCTTGCAATTCTTCAGTTTTGTCTACAATTATGTTTGATACTTTACTTATTTGTGTTGTTGCTGTTACCATCCAAATGAACATTAACACTAATATTAGCTCTTTTACATAATATTTTCGCATAATTTATTTTTCTCCTTAGTTTTTTTTCTTTGATGCTATTCTCAATGAATACATCTATCTTATCTTCTATATATTCTAAATCCACTTAACTAATTCTCCAAACTCTAATAGATGTTGGATTAGAACAAGTTCCTGAAAGCGTTCTTGTTGCATAAGTTCTTCTTCTTAAAGACAATTTTCTTGCTTTCCTTTTCCTATTATATACCCAAGATTTTAAAGCTTTAGGTGTAATATCAGGAGTATTTCCATTTACTACAAAACTATCACCTACTTCCATATTTTCTTCAACAAATTTATATTTACCACAACTACCAGGTCCTCTAGTTAATTCTGGAATAGGTACATTCTTTTCTATTGTTATTATGTTATTTGACATAATATCTCCTTTATTTGATTATTATAATTAAATGTTGGCACACTTCACATAATGAGCACTGCAGTCTCTTTCTCTTCTGTATTGGGTGTGCCAGCCAATTCTAAATATTACTAGAGTAGATAATAGTTTAAACCCTAGTGTTGTAGGGGAAAGGAAACTATAATCATCTACTCTAGTTGTTGGCTAGCAATTATAATATATCGCATAAAGCCTATTTTTTGGCATCTCTTGGTAATGAGATTTAGAACGGTTAAACCGTTGACTAGCCCAATTTACTAATTCCTTTTTTGTTTTATAAGGACAATAATTATTATACATTAGAATTGGTCCTTATTTAATTTAACATCTAAGTGTTTGTTTGACACAATATTACTTAAATCATATGTACATTTAACTAAGAAATCTTTGGTTTGTTCCCATAATTTCTTGTCAATACATTTAAATGCTAAATTTTCTACTTTATTTCCCTTTAATGTGATAGTTAAAATACCACTATCATCATCTATATCTACTACTTCAATGGCTTGTATTTCATTAACATTTACATATGCTGCTTGATAACCATTATTTATTACTAAAAATGAAAAGAATAAACTTAACATATTATTTCCCTCCTTCTTTTAATTTCATAAAATTATATAACATTTCTATCTCTTTAAAATTAGCATTACTCTTCATTTGATTTGCCTTTCTTGAAATCCAATGAACATTACCTTTAATATAGCCTTTATTATTATCTATTCTATCTAATGTAGGACTATTATCTGTTGATTTTATATCTCCAACAAACATAGGTATATTTAATATAGGACATACCTTTGGTACTACTGGTAATTCTTTACTAGTTTTAAATTCAAAAGGTCTTTTTGTTCTACATTTTATATTACTAAATATCTTTACTCTAGGGTCTATTCTATGTAATTCTCTTCTTCTTGCTAATGATTTAATATCACCTATTTTGGTGTATGACCTCATCTTTAAATTTTTAATACCTTGTATTGTTCTTTGATTATACATGATAGTTTCCTTTGTCTTTTATTATAAAATCTATTGAGAGCCTCACATATTCCTTTGCCTGTAGAGCTCGTTAGGCTAAACCTATATTTTGAGATACAGCTAATACAGGACTAGTTATTGGCTCTCAATTGGTTGCGGAGACAAGGAGTCGAACCTTGCTGTTTCCAGGTTATGAGCCTGACGTGAACCGTTTCACTCCTCCGCAATTGAATATTAATAGATAGATTACACACATCATTACAGATGTCCCTTTGTTATCATTGAGCCATAATAAAATGACGATAACACACCCTACAAGCCTTAGCCTATGAGTCTACATAGCTCCTCATCTATCTAAATTTGTACTAAAATGCCTATTTAAAGGCGATATTATAGCCTAAGGTATACCTGAGTATACCCTAGACTATTTAATTGCTAAACTACTTAATAATCCTAACATTATTGCAATTGAAGTATACTCTACCTTTCTTCATTGCATCTAACGTATTAATAGCGTTAACACCTGTAACAGACATACTATTGCGATTAACGACATTATAAGGCTTAGGTTTCTTCTTAACAGCCTTAATAATACTATGATTCTGTAACCTATAGATTTGATTAGCCATAACATTTAGTCTCCTTTTCTTCTATCTCTTTTACTTTAATTAAATCTCTAAACACATACATAATTGCTGTATGTATTACATTATATATAAAAAACCTCCCCACACATATAGTGTGGAGAGGCATACTGAGAAGCAATGAGAAGACTTAGGCCTTCGGTGTAATTTGTGACGCTTGCGTCATCAATTCATCGATGCCTAATTCTTTCTCAGCGGATTTGAGTCCGAACCAGGTGTTGCCGCCTTTTGCGGCACCTGTTTTGGAATCGAAGCCTGCTTCGAAAGTATGTGCAGACCAGCCTGCTGGTTCACATAAACTCTTGAGTTTCTGTAAATCTGCAGGAGATACTGGACTGAAAATCATAAATCCATT
>Ga0098047_10000224_pt1 | contig 22893 bp, 13 predicted proteins | sample 12_taG_FD_92585 | JGI IMG/M metagenome (GOLD analysis project Ga0098047, IMG submission 92585) | Marine viral communities from the Subarctic Pacific Ocean - 12_ETSP_OMZ_AT15267 metaG | ecosystem: Environmental > Aquatic > Marine > Oceanic | place: Subarctic Pacific Ocean | collected 2015-01-16 | reverse complement strand
GGTGATGATGTTGCACTAGGTATGGGATTCTGGAATAGTTATGATGGTTCAACAGCTCTACAGTTTAGAACGTTCCTCGTAAGATTACTATGTACTAATGGTATGATTACTAAAGACTTTATGAATCTAATGAGGTTCAAGCATAATAAAATATCTGAAGGTTATGAAGATGAGATTATTAATGCAGCTAAGATAGTAGATAACTGTGGAGATGATATAACTGAAGTATGTGATAGAATGAGAAAGATGACAGAAACGCCAGTTAATTTAAATGAACTAGCTGTCCTAAGAAACACTAGTTTAAATGAAATACCTGTTACACTATGGGGTAAGATTAGTTCACATTTCCTAGAAAAGGAAAAAACTAAAATCTTAGATAATGATGTAACAATGTGGGATTTCTATAATTCATGTACTGATACATTATGGCATGATGAGAAACCAACTATGGCATCATTCGAACACAATCAAAAGATAACAGATAATTTGCTCCAGGTTTTTGCATAGTATGGAGGAACGCTGAGGAGAAAGGGGAGAGTCAGAGGAGCGCTGGCTTTCCCCTTATTTTAAATAAAGAAAAACAAAAGGAGAAAACGATGGCTAAAAAACCAACCATAAGACAATTAGAAGAAAAAATAAATATTCTTTCATATAACTTAAATCATGTCATGACTTTATTAGATAGTATTGGAAGAGGATTTTCAGCATATATTACATTTAAAGGAGATGAATCTGATTTCAAAAAACATTTAGAAAGTTCAAATAAACGTGATAAATTAAAGGAGAATGATGGAAAAGATGAAAAAAATAAGGTCTGATGTCGATATTATTAACAAATTAATAACATATCAACAAAAATTATATGGGAAAAAAACTATGAAATTACAGAACCTTAAATTTGAATGTAAAGATTGTCATGTATATTTTACACCAAATATAGAAAGAGCAAAAGAACAAATGAAAAATAAGGGAGTAATAAATGTATGTAAACCATGTGAAATGTCCTAACTGCGGATGGGATGCAGATAAAGAAAGGGAAAAAAAGTATCTAGCATTTGAAAATTTTACAAATAAAGTACTGAAAAAAGTTATGAATAAATTACAAAAAGAAACTGGATATGGTATTTCAGAAAGGAGAAAAGATGGCAACCAAAAAAAAGAAAGAAGTAATTAAAGAAATTACAGAATTAATGGAATTACAAGGTATAGTAATAGGAATGCATAAAAAGATAGCTAGTTTAGAAACTAACCAAAAAGAAATTTCTTCAAAGGTTAATAAAATAAATGCAAGATTAGGATTGTAATGTTACTATCAAGAAAATATATAAGAAAAGCTTTTACTGATATCGGTATTCAATTAAGTGAAGCAGCTTTAGATAAGTTGTCTGAAAAATTAAAGATTGATATTGGAAAATATGCTCTTAATGCTCAGGATTTAGGCATTAAACGCATAACAGAAGAGAAAGTTCCAATAATTATAGGAGACTTTAATGAGTTCGATTAAGAAGAGAGCAGAAAATCTTGTTGAATTTGCCAAATACACAAACGATAATGACCTTGACAATGTAGTAAAAGAGATTGTAACTTTAGTACAGGAACAAAGATTAGAATTACTTACTGAAGTTTTACAACTAATAAAAAGAGGTGCAAGTGAAGCCATCATCGAGGAAAGGCAAAGGCAGGAGGCTGCAAAACTTTCTAAGAGACAAACTTTATGATTATTTCCCTACCCTAAGACAGGGTGACGTAAAAACAGCTGTTATGGGAGAGTCTGGTGAAGACATCATTCTCTCTCCAGCAGCAAGGGATTTAATACCGTTTAGCTTTGAATGTAAAAATCAAGAGAGGCTAAACATATGGGAATCTTTGTCTCAATCAGAAGAAAATTGTGGGGACAATATACCTGCTGTAGTATTTAAAAGGAACAGAACAAAAACATATATAACATTTGAATTAGAAGAATTTTTAAAATTAATAGGAGAAAAAAGTGAAAAATAAAGATTGGGAAAAAATAGAGAAAGAAAAGAAAGCAGTAGAAGAAATTAAATTATCAGTATATACAGATATGATAGAAAGTATAATTGAAAAAGGTTATGAGAAACTAAATGCAAGCGAGAGATTGCAGCTACAAATTCTGTTAGGAGGATTTAATAAACTGAACAATAAGTATATAAGCTAATGGAATTCATTATTTCTATAATTGTAGGTATGATTGTTACTTTTTATTTTTCTCAAATGTTTTAATCATCAAATGAATGTAAATATTCCCATAAATTTTTTGTAATATATTCAGTAGCTATATCTCCAAATAAAGTACCTCCACCAATAAATGGTCTTGAAAAATTAACTAAATTTTGTTTAGTTTTTGTTTCTTGTTCTCTAGAAGCATTTATTATAGCCCATATTACATCCATACCCCATATAGGAGTAAATCCTAAATTTGGAAGCTTTCTTATATAATATTGCACCCATCTATCCCAATCTTCATTATCATCATCATCTGGCCATGCAAATTTAAATCCTAACATTAATGGCATAAACATCAAAGACACTAAATCTGAAGTAAATCCTTTTAATTGCTTACCTCCAAATGTAAACATAGCTGCTCTAAGCCCTAATCCTATTGGTCCTGCACCTATAGCTGCCAAATCCATAGCTATTGTTATTGTTCCTTGAATCCTCATAAAATCAACAAAGGAAGCACCAGCGGCATTATTTGCTCTCATTTCTTTTGTATTTATAGGAGCTGTAAAAATAGAACTGAATGTTTTTGATGCTGCCTTTCTATCAAATAAATTATCCTTTGATTTTCCAAAACTTTTATAAGAAAAATAAGCCTGCAAAAACTTTCTAACATCACTCCCAAATTTTTGAGTACTCCAATTCTTAAATGTTCCCCATAATTTACCTATCTCTCCATAAAAATTCGCACCTGCTCCTTGTGTTGATAATTGAAAGTTTGTTTTATAATTCCTTTCTTTTCCCCATTGTAATACAGTATTAATATCCTGTAATTCTAATGCTCTTTCATTTTCATCTAATGGTCTTAATTTTTTTGTTTTTGAATCAATTTTCTTTCTATTAATATCTAATTCATACCAAGGTATATTGTTATGGAGCATGTCTGAATCCTGTGCCATCTGAGCACCTATAACAAACGATAAACTTCTTATCATTTTTTCAGTATTATCCATAGTAAGATTTAATGCTCTTAATGAAGAATTCCACATACCTAATGCAGCTCCAGTAAATTCAAGAGGTTTCATAGCAAAATATTTAGTCCAATTTTTTAGTGCACTTTTGTTTTTAAGCACAGGAGCTATTACATACTGATGTCTTATAGCATGCTCAACTAATCTATTTACTCTAGTTGCTATTCTAGATTGCTTATTTTGATACTTTGCAGCTTTAGTTTCCTCTAAATCCATAATAACAAATTCTTCTGCTGTAGTAAAAGCAGTGGATTGTTCTAAGTAACCCTTTATATTTTCTCTAAATATTGCTTCAGACTTGGATGCTTTCATTCCTCTTTTAATTCTATAATGATAATCTATCATTTCCTTTATAATAGCAGCTGAAACTTTTTCTTCTAATTGTACATCTACAATTCCATTAACCATAGCTTGGCTAAAAAAGTCACTAAAGTCTAATATACCTGACATTTCAATTAATCTATTTATTTTTTTCTTATCTTCTTTATCCCCAAAATATAATTTAAGAGCATCTGTAAATTGATTAAACCCACTATCTTGTATATTTCTACCCATATCTATAAAATTTTGAGCAGTAGTTCCAAGTCCTGATAAATAAAGACCAGTTATAGCTCCTTTAATAGCGTTTAAAGTTCTCTGTGTTTGTTCAGGAGTCTTTTTTCTCCATGGTCTTATTCGATTAAGAGCATCATTTAATTTTTCAGTAGAACCTAATATACCAGATAAAGGTCCTCTACTAAAAGCTCCTTCTACTGTAGGGTCATTATATATAACCTTATATAAATTTAATGCAGCATTTGATACAGCATCGTGCATACCTGGTTTATTAATCCTTCTAGAGTCTACTAATGATTGAACAAGTTCTGATGCTAATATATTTCTTTGTATAGCTGTCATAGCAAACTTAATATAATCATAAAATACACCCTCATCAACTCTCATTTGATGTATATCAAAGGCATTAGAGACACTTTTAAAATGTTTATTATCAGATACATAACCAAAAGGAATTTCAGCATTTGCAGCATTATCTACTTTCATACCAATTAATCTTTTTCTTACAATTGTTAAATGTCTTAATCTTGATATTTTGTCCTTTAACATTTTCATTGCAATTATAACAGCAGCATCGCTTAATTCATTTCCTTCATTATCTTTTTCTGTTTCTACAGCAAGGCTTAATTCGCCAATCTCAGTTTCTGCTTTTTGTATAGCTACATTTAATACATCTAAAAATCTCTGTCTATCATATACAATAGGCCAATATCTTTGTTTATATATAGGGTCAGTATCTTGAGTATCCATTTGAAATGACTTGCCTCCATTAGCCATTACAAAATCATCATTAATACTGTATGCAAATACATCCTTTAATTGATTATAAAGTTTTAAATCATTATCAGTAAAATCTTCTAATAAATTAGTTATTTCTCCTGTACGAGGGTCTTGTATTTCTGTCTTTCCTTTAAAAAATAACATTTTTAATCTTTCTGGACTAACAGTGCCTTCAAAAGCATTGACTAGTGTATCCATTAATTTATCCAAACTTAACTGCATTTCCTCTTTCATATATTCCCAAAGTTTATCAGTTATTTTTCTTGCTTCTTTACTTAAATGTAAAAATTTATCAATTTGTTCTTCAGTCAATTCAACATAAAAATCTCCCTTTTTTCCATTAGGAGGAGTATATTCCTTTAATAAAATTGGGTTATAATGTTTATATAAACCAGTAGGTTTACCGTCTTCTCCCATTTCTTCAAGGTAATGTTCATATATCATAAATTCATTATTTTCATTTAATTCAATCCATCCAGACATATATCTAGCAAATAAAGCAATTGTTTTACTTCTTCCATTTGTCTTCTTTACCATAGTCCCTATTTTACCAACATCATTTATTACTTTATTCATTCCTTGAGCATCATCAATAACATGGTCAGAAGTAAATTTATTTATTCTTGAGGCTACATTTGTTACGTGGTCTTCTGTAGCTTTTGCTAATCTTACAAAACCACCAGATGGTTCCCTCATTGCTCTTCTTCTTGGAGTAAGTTTTCTTGCAAAGTAACCATCAAAATATGCAACAGTTTCGTTACTCCTAAATATGGATTTTTTATTCTGCCATTTCTTTGGCTGTAAAGCAAAATTATATATAGTCATAAGATTTGTTACAGATAATCTGGATATATCCATTCTTTTAACCTCTTTCTTATCTCTAACAACAGTCACTCCAACCTTAGTACCAGATTCTCCAGCTATCTCCCTAATAAATCTAAATATCTCTCCTTTAAATCCAGGATATGCTTCCATAATACCCATAATTGCAGCAGAAATAAACTCTCTCTCAGAGTCCTTGCCATATTCTTTAATAAATTTTTCATGTAAATAATCAAGGTCTACAAATTCGCCTATTTTATATTCTCCTGTAATTAAACTAATAACTTTTCTAGTAGCTTCATCTGTATCTATTTGATTAATAGGGTCATTATCTGGTAGATTATCTTTTTCAACATCATTTTTAAAAATTTCATTTAAAGCTTCTTTGTTTATAGTACATTTTCCCATTATCCACATGCCTTTCTAATTAATATTTCTATAGCTTGTCCACCTTTTGCATTTCGAACATTTCCTACTTTAGTTCTACTTTCGTCATTTACAATTTTATTATATTCATTAAAAAATAGTTTTATAATAGATGCATCTAAAAGACTTACATTCTTTTTATTTAAACTAACTGGAGGTATAGATATAGGGTATCTGTTTTTACCTGATATAGCTTGTTCTTGTAGCTTCATAAATCCTCTTAAGAAATATACAGTTGCTGCAGCCTTTGCTGTTTCACTTAATGCTTTAAACTGAGGTTCGTATTCTTCCATCCATGCTATAAGCTCGTCATTGTAATTCATAGTATCAGCACCTATATTGTTTACACTTTTCAAAATAGATAAATACTTTTCAGCCATAGCTTTAACATATATTCTTCCTTCATTATCTTGAGATTTCGCCCATGATTCATTAGTTCCTTGAAAGTTCCCAAGTTTTTTATCTAATTCTACCTTACTTTCAAATATTTCAAGTACAACACTATTTATATAACTTACAGTATCAACATGAGCATTTCTATGCACATCCATTGATATATAATAAGGAGAACCTTCATATCCAAACAAGTTCCAATTCCTTTCTATTTCCTCCCATATTTTATTAGGTAGTAAAGCTAAACTTTCTAAAGGAGTTAAATTACTATCCTTAATATCAAATTCAAAATCTTTTGTAATTGCTTGTCTACTAACAATATTTGATTCAGCTATATCAATACCTATTAAAGTTGCAAATTCCCTAGAAGCCTTTATTGTATCTCTTAATGCAAATCTTTTTTTAGCATTCTTTCCATTTCTTATTTGATTAGTTCTAATAAAAGCTTTAAGATAAGGTTTTATCATATCAAATATCTTTTGTTTATTTGCATCAGGAACATTTATTTCAAATAAAGACATTAATAAATCATCTTGACTATAATTCCATTCTGAAAGTAATCCAAATTCATTGTTATCTGCAGCTGCTTGTAACCATACTCTTAAATACTCTGCAACAGTTCCCTTCCAAGCACCTTTTTTACCTAAATAAGTTGCTTCAGGAAATTCAATCATTTCGTCAGGCTGTCTAACTTTTATATAAACATTTGTGTATGCTAAAGGTCTAAAGCCATTAAATACTTTATTAATTATACCATATATTAATGCTACATTTGAAATCTCTGATATAGCATTTTGTCCAGCCATAAGATTACTAATAGTATCAATTCTACCTGAAGCACTTAAAGCATTCCTAACTATACCAGTAGCAAATTTATTTAAATCTACAGCTTTTGTTTTCAAGCTATCTAGAAATGGTTTAAAGACTGCTTCTGTTTCAGGAGCTAATAATTCTATATGCACTTCATCACCATCATTATCACCTTCAACTTTAACAAATACATCCTCCCAATGCATATCTACTAAACCAGCTCTTTCATGTAATGATACTACTCTAGCCATAAATGCTCCACCTCCATGAACAATTGGACTTCTTGAAACCATAACATTTATTTCATGTATTTCAAGTAATTCATTTAATCTGGACACAGATAATTTCTTACCTCCAGGAGTGCCTTCTTTTGGTATATCTTCTAATTCATGCAATCTATCTATAACCATTTTAGAATTCTGTACAGATAAGGATACTTCGTTTGGATTCAATTGTCCTGTAAAATCAGGAGATACATCATATATAGAGCCAGGAGAATCACCCATATTTAAAACAGTTTCTACTATTTGGGTTTGAACAAGTTTATCAATTTTTCTTTGTAATGAAGGATGTAATCCAGCTCCAAGTCTTGCAAGTTCATATACAATATCATCATAACCTTCTATATTTTTACCCTTTAATTTTTCAAGGAATTGTGCTATACTTTTTTGAGCTTGTCTGCCTGTTCTTCCTACTATTTTACCCTTTTTATCTTCAGAGAATGCTAAATAAAAAGCTTTCCTTATATTCTTTTCTGCTTTTGGAAGAAGTACATCTCTAAAATGAGTTAATACAGCTTCGTCATTAACATAATTATACCACTGCATTATATGTTTAATAGTAGTTTTATGTCTTTCTGCAAACTTAATAACTCCTATAGATTGACCAGAAATATTTACAATTTTATTAGGAGATAGTTCTGTAATATTATCTACTTTTGTTTCATCCTTAGTAACTAACATATCTACATATGTAGCAACTCCTTCTGAGTCTATTGCATATATATTCCTTTTTTCATCTACTCTATAAAGAACTTTCTTTGTTTTTCTATCTATTATTTCAAAACCCTTTTTAACTAGTATGTGATTATGTTTAATGGCTAATACACCATCTTCTTCTCTATCATATATAACAGTTTTTAATTTACCTTGATTAGATGCAAGACCATGATGTTCTTCAAACTTTATAAATAAATTTCTAGAAGAAATACCAGCACCATCACCTAAATATTTTTCTACTAAACCTTTTTTGTTTATTATAGGGTCAAAAATATTATCTCCAAATTTAAACAAAACATCTTTAGGGTCAAATTTAGCTATATCAATATCAGGCATACTTGGACTTATTGTATTTGGAGTAAACGGAATCTTTATTCTTTTAAATACATTTGCAGTTCCTTTAGGGTCTAGCCAATATTCAGGAAATACTTTCTTTAACTTTTCATGTACAGCTATATTAGCAGCTCTTGTTGTTGCATCACCTTTAAATGCATCTTCTATTTGAACTGTTAGCTCACTCCTTTGCTTGTCTGTTAAATCATTCCATACTTTAGATTTTTCATTGTCCCAATATTTTCTTGAATTATTTAGTTCTCCTAATTCTAATGCAGTAAGTCCATCAAAGATTTGTTCATCAGTATTAAATTTAACAACTCCTAATTTATCAGAATCTCCTCTAACAAAAGCAATTGTCATACCTTGTTTATTTAATTCCTTCTCTAACATTCTTAATTCAGAATTTGTAAAGAAATCATAAGATTTAGCCCAATCTTTTTTCTTAATTTGATTTCCAGTTATAGGATTTATTACATAAACTTGTTCTCCACTTTCATCAAAAACGTTTTGTTTTGCTAAAACATCTCCTCCTCCTATAAAAATAAAATCACCCTTACTAACATTATATTCATACAAGGTTATTTTTTCATTTTGATTGTTTTGATTTCCTGTTACAACATTCAATGGACCTTTTTGAAATACCTCTATACTAGTAATTTGATATTTTCCATCAATAAAATCTATATATTTTTTAACTACTAAATTATCTCTTTCGTTTAAGGCTGCTATAGGTTGACCATCTACTTCTCTTATATTTCCATTAGTTTTAACAGAACTTATTACTCTATCGTAATATTTATGTAATGCCTTATCTTGTCTTTTATTTAAAAACCTTGTACTTCGTTTAAATATATTAGGCAATACATAAGCTTTCCAGGATTCATAGTCCTTATATTGAGAATTCTTAATACTAACAGTTACTCTTTTAATTTGAGAATGCTTTAATGTAATATTTAAATCTTTTATAGTCTGTAAATCAGCTCTACTAACATCTCTCTCATTTGTCCCTGCTTGTTCTATAATATTACTCATGGCATCATCAAGTTCATCTGTAATGTCAACAACTATTTCATTAATATCGTCTGTATTAAGCCAAAGATATGATGCTTTTTTATCTAATTGTTTAACATACTTTTTACTAGTACGTTTATCTGCAAACTTATCATTAAACCAAGTTTCAAAAGCATCTTGTAATGGTTCTAATCCAGCAAGTGATTCCATCATAAGATGTTTAAAGTCATGTATATCTGCCCTTTTTTTCTTTAAAAATCGCCCTCTTGATAAACTTATATCTAAAATAGATTTTAAATTGCTAACTTCCTTCCATGCAGTTTCAAACATATCATTAGCTACCTTAGTATGATATAATCCTAATATTGGTCTATCTAATTCGTTTATATCTATTCTTTGCCTAATTTTAGTCTTGATTTGCTCTTTATTTTGAGGTTTTGTTTTATTATTTATACTTTGATTTAAAACCTTTCTATATCTTATAGGAAGTAATTTATCAGGATTCTTTACTGTAACCTCCCACATAGGAACTTCAGACTCTTCTGGGAATGACATTTTTAAACCTAATCCATATTTTTTACTTATCTTCTCTAATTCAGTTGTAAAAATACCTTTTGTACGACTTATTACTTTAACCTCACTAAGCCTATCCCCATACTCTTTCTTATCCTGTTCTGAGACACTTGGGTCTGCTAAATAATCATCTGTTAATAACCTCTCTAGAATAATTTCATCTCTCTCTACTTTTGTTTTAGCTATTAAAAACTCAAATTTTTCTTTTCCAGTCAAAGAAAGTTGGGATGAAACACCAAATGGTGTTATTTTTGGCCCTACTTGTTCTATTAGTTTCTTATTAGCAAGAATTTTGAATGTTTCTTTATCCTTACTTTCATTAAGCATAAAATCTAATATCTTATTATAAACTTCGTAACTTTCTTTTAAACTTAAATGAGATAATTTTCTACCAAATCTTTCTAAAGTAGTAATCTCACCTTCTGCAGACTTTGAAAAAATCTGTACTGCAATTTTATCATCAATAATATTAGCTTTATAAAGTTCATCTATTAAAACTGTATCTTTAAATTGTCTTATATATTTTTTTATACCATCCCATTGAGCTTCTTCTTTTGTATTATATAAGGATTTAGATTGTTTATTGCCTTCTATTACAGCTATAACTTCACCTGTATTTAAATAAATTCTCTGATTTGGATTGGTTAAATAAGCATGTTTAATTGAATGTACTATATTTATAGCAAACCAATTCTTTTGTAATTTAAGGACTTCTTTCATATGCTTATATTCAAATGAATTCTCTACAGCATCTTGTAGAGATAATGAAAAATCCTCCCCTTCCTCTCTACTTTGCTTTAAAGCTTGAGATGCTAATTGTTGTGCTTCTAGATTTGATATATATAATTTTAAAGTTTTATGTATATAATGTCTTGTAATATCTTTTATATATTTATTAACTAAATCATATTCTCCCTTTTTAATTAGTGTTTCAATAAATTTAAATTTACCTAACTCAGTTTTATTTATATCATATTCTCTTTTATAGTCATAATATGTTGATTTAATTTTCTCCCATCCTTTATTAGCATCATAAGTTAGTTTGCCAGTATCAGTTAAAAGCTCAGAACTTATATTTCCTGAAGGAGTAATAACATTTTCTATCGTTTGTGTAAATCCTACCGAATCTATACCATATACTATCCAATCCTTCCTAGGTATACCATATTTCTCATTAGTATTTTCATTCTGTTCGTTATCTAACTTTAATATATGCTTATAGAAACTATTTTCCTTATTAGGAAAAGCTTGAAGTACATTTATATTATCCATTTTTGATGCACCAGGATAAAATAAACTTACCTCTTTTTCTCCTCTGTATTTATTTAACCAAATTTTAAATTCAAGTAAATCTTTTTTCTCTTGTTTTGAATATTTAGCATTTTCTCCATAAGAAAACATTATATTAGACATATGTTTCATAAGACGTCTTTCAGGGAATTTGTTAAACTTCCTAGTCTTTAAAGTATTATAAGATAAATTCCATTCTGTTGAAGCATTGTTAATCATTTCATTAAGTACTTTACCCTTATCTTCCTTACTTAAATTTTCAAAACCTGCAAGTTCTACTACAATATTATTTTCATCCATATCTAAAATAATATCTGACATTACCTCTAAAACACGAGCATCTGGAGGTTTAATTCCAACTGGAACTTCTTTGGCTAAATTAATTTTTCTATTAGCAGCTTTCCAAACTTCATTAATAAACTTACTGCCACCAAATAAAAGCCAAGATGTGTCACTATAACCATCAATATTAATAGCATTTTCTAATTTATTGCCATCATTATCTTTAAGCATAATATGAAATTGAGTTCTTGTAGGATGTACTTCTGATGGCAAGTATAGAGAAGCAGCAATAATTGATAACAATGCATGATTCCCTGAAATTTGTAATTCATCATCTATTTTCTTTCTTAAATCAACTATATCTGGAGACTTAATAATATTCCAAATACTAAATTTAGTTTTTAAATCTTTTTTTGTAATTATCCCTTCTAAATTTTCTAATTTTCTAACATTCTTTAAAAACTCCATTAAGACATCAGATTGATATTCATGCAATAATACACCACCTCCCTCCATTTTTACTACTGCATACCATCCTATACCAGTATTATCTTCAAGACTTTTAAAAGGATGTATCAAATATTTTTTACTAGTATAACCTCTATCCATATGAGCAACCATTCTATAAGACTCAAATTCAATAAAAGGTTCTCGTTCTTCCACTCCATCTGGACGCTCAACTATTTGAAAACTACCCATTAATTCGTTATATCCACCATTTAAAGCTTCTTGCATATCTGGAGCATAAGTATATTTTAATCCTGATTTTTTATTAGAAAACTTTATATATTCAGAAGCTAAAGCTCCTCTCTTTAATGATTTAACTTTTGGATTATTCTTTTTAAAGTCTTTTAAAAATTCATTAACATTTTCTTGCTCACCCTTTTTCAATCCTTGCATTGTAGACATAGCATTTATATCATATATTACTTCAGGTTCTTCTAACAATATCTCTGCTGCTTTATAAATAAATTCTACCTTGCCTTCTAATGCTACATATGATTCTGCTAACTGTGTAAGAGATACATCTACCTTTTTAGATTTAAAATCAAATTTTATTTTACTTTTTAATAACTCTTTTGCTTCTTGTATAGCTGTCCTATTTTCAATCTTCCAGTCAACTTTTGATTTAGTAGATTTAAGTCCATAAGTTTTATCAATAGATTTTGTCCATTTATCTATAACATCTTCTTCCTTTGCTTTCTTTCTAAGTCTAATAGTTGCTGCAATACTTTCTGTAATAGATTGTGTTTCAAAATCATACATTTGTTTTACAAATCCACCTGTTTCTTCTTCTACATGAGTAGTTATTTCTAAACCTGAATCACTTAATTCAGTAACATCATCAAAAACATTTTCATCTAATTTTATAGTATATCTATTTTCAAAGTTTGTAATAATATTTGCAAGTTCTCTAATAGTTGTTTTAGGACTAAGCAATCCTGCTTCAGGATTAAATAAATCTGTTCTTGTTTTAAAGCCTAGTTTTTCAAACAACCAATCAAAGAAACCTCTAACAGCTCTCACTAACTTATTTTTAGAATTATGCTTATAAAGATTACCTACTCCAGCTTTTTCAAGAGCAAATACTATTATTTCTTCTTTCATTTGAGTTTCATTTAATTTACCTCTATACTCAAATTCTATAGCTTTAATATTAACCTTCCCAGAATTAACTACTTCTTGATATAACTTTTCAAACAATTTAGAATCAGACAGTCTTAACATAGTAACAATAGGATGAGATAGTTCATGCAATGGAGTTTCCATACTACGTTTATTAGCTAAATTGATAATTATCTTTTTACCTACTATTTCACCAGAAGCTCTATCCTTATCATCTATAAATTCATATGTAAATTTTCCTTTCTCAAGCTCTATATTAGATATAAGTTTATCAAGTATATTGGATACAGTTTTCTTATAAGTTTTTTTATCTAATTCTTTTCGTTCTTTTCCAGTTAAAGGAACATCTCTTCTCTCTCTAGGAGCTTTCCCTTCAATTTCTTCAAAACTAGAAATTTCTTCAAGTTCGTCAATTAATTCTTGAGGACCTTTTACAATTTCACTAATATGAAAGGATACTTCCTTACCTCTAGAAGTTATCCCATAAGCTCTAGGATGTTGATTCGTTTTAATACCATCTTTAATAGAAGACACAGTAAAATCTATTTTCGACAATTTTACTTTAAATGGATTTTTATATTGATGATATTTAATCATTAATTCTGTTCCCTTAAATTTAGAAATAATACGGTTCATTTCTTTTGTAACCCATTGTCCTTCAAGTGGAGGGTCATCAAGTGGAGGAGGTTTCTTTTCACCTAAAGCATCTTCATATAAAGAAGCCATATAATCAGCTTGTTGTTCATTTGCATCAGTTAGATTGTTAAATCCCTTTGCCTTAGCTCTTTTATATGCAGGACTTGCTTTAATATCAGCTAATTGTTTTTCAGCTTTATCACGAGACATAGTTATGTCACCTACTGTAACTTTTTCTCCAACTCTAGAAGGTTTCTTTTTTCTACCTTCCTTTTCAGCCTTAAGTTTTTCTAACAGTTTATCAGCAATAGCTCTTTCTGGAGTACCTTTTAAAGATATAGCAGCTCTAGTTTCTCCCTTCGCTATTTCTGCATCAAGCTCCTTATCTGTAAATTCTTTTATTGACTTAGCTTCTCCTTCTGGGGCTCCTTCTGGTTTACCTTCTGGCCTTTCTTCTTCAGATATTTTTTCTACTACTGGAGGTCTTTCTTCTATTTCAGGCCTTTCCTCTTCTTTAACTATAGATTCAGGTTCTTCTTCTAAAATAAATTTTTCTTCAGGTTTTTCTTTAATAGGGGGTTTTTCTTCAATAGGGGGTTTTTCTTCAACAGGTTTTTTTTCCTTTTTAATAGGAGGTTTTTTAATAGGAGGTTTTTTAATAGGAGGTTTTTTAATAGGAGGTTTTTTAATAGGAGTTTCTTGCTTAACAATAGTTTTTAAATGATTTTCAAGTTCTTTTCTTTTTACGTCATAATCTTTATGCTCTTCAAATATACTAAAATTTCGAAGTATTCTTTTCTTTCTATCTTGAACAAATTGTATTGCATCACTATCTCCACTTTCATTTATTAATCTAATAGTATCTATAATTATATCAGGATTTGAATCTATACCTTTATCTTCAGCTTCAGTTATTATTTTTTGAGTTTCATTATCTTCATCTTTCATATCTTCTAAAGCAAAATGTCTTATACCTATCTTTAATCTATCTAATTTAGCAGATTGATTTGCTACATTAGTAGGAGTATCTTTAGTTGTACCTGGAAGTAGATTTTCATTTGATTTATGATATTTTACTGCATCAGAATTTTCTAATCCTTCTAATCCACCAAATTTATCAAATGTTCTTTTTATTTGATACAAAAAATCATTTACATTCTTTGCAACTCTTTTAGCTTTACCCTTACTATCATATTTTGTATCTCCTTTTTCATGCAATTCTCCATCATTATCATATACATTAACTACCCAATCATCATTTTCATCCTTTTCATATTTCGCTTCTCCATCCTTTACATCCTTCATTTTATATGCTTGTATTTTATTACTAGATTCTTGAGTTGCTAGATTTAATAAATTTGCAATATGTGCAGCATCAGATTTAGATTTATAAGATAATTTCATACGCTTTCCTGTACCTTCATCATATAAAGTTGTTTTACCTGTTTCAGGGTCTACGAGTTCATCTCCTTTAAGGACAGTTCTTTCTATAGTAGGTTTATCTTTCTTTATTCTTACTAAATTACCCTTATCATCTTTTTCCCATTTACCAGTATACTTTTCTTCATTAGTTATTATAGTAATAATATCATTACTTTTAGTTTCTGGATTATATTCATATGCATGATAAATTCCATCTTTTGTTTTAGACATATCTATAATACTTTGATTCTTAGCAGATATTGTTTGACCCATAAGTTTATTAGTGATTGCATTTACATTCATTAATGTAGCTCCCAAAGCACCACCAAAAAACTCATCTTTTACTTGTCTTAACCCACCATGCATCTCTCCAAAAGTAGGGTCATAATACTCATGTTTAAAGCCTGACAGTCCTTGAGGACCTGTAGCTACAATAGCTGCTTGTTCAATTCCTTGTGCTACCTCTTCCAGTCCTTCCATAAAACCCCTAGTTAAAGCAGGTCCACCATTTATTAATGCCCATCTATGTACTCTATTTTTAACTCCAGGAGTAACAATTGCTCTTGCTCTTGCTTCTAATTTATCCTGAGCTCTTCTTATCATATTAAAAGGAAGGTAACTACTTATTTTAGAACTATGCATCCATTTACCAGCTCCTGGCATAGCAACTTTTGCGAATTTTGAAAATACAGTAGAAAGATTTTCAGTAGCTCCTGCTACAGCCATATAAGCCAACATATTTGCTTCTGTAACATCTGCAGCTTCAAATGGACTCATTCCTAATAGAAAATTATTACCACCTCTTTGAAATAAGTTATTCTTTTTCCATAAAGCCATATAATCAGAAGTAGACATTGGTCTACCAAATTCTTTTCTTATAATATCTTTAATTCCATCTACATTGTTTATATAATTATTTTTTACCTGATTTATCATCATTTTAATACCTTCATCAGTAATAAGTGAAGATGTTGATAACCTATCTATTTCAGATAAAGCTAACCCTCCTCCTTCTAATATTCCACCTGCTATAGTTACGCCCATAGAATATCCTGCAAGCCCACCTCCAGGAACAACCATATTACCAATCACACCTGATAGAAATCCAGTTCCTTCAATAATAACTTGACTTTGAGCTACGCTTGCTACGACTTTAGTAAGATACTTAAACCATCCATTAAATCCATCTGATGTCCAAGTAGTATCATCATTTGCCCACCATTCTCTAACAGCTAAATCTCTCTCATGAGTTTTTAAATATTCTTTTTCATTTACAACAGCTGCTTTTCTTTCTTCATGCATCCAGTTATCTATATTATCTTTAAATTTTTGAGCACGAGCCCAAGCAAAATCTAATTGCTCGTCTGTTGCATGTTGCTTTGTATCTGCAAAATATCTTCCACTCCATTCATTCTTAAAAGTATTTTCTTTAGTTATATTATATACTCTTTGTCCATCTGGTCCTAAATTTAAAGCATTATCTGAATAATTTAAATAATCTTCTCTAGACTTCTCTATAGCGATTTCAAAATTATCTTTCTGTTCTGCAGTCATTGGTACTAGACCTTCTATAAGGAATTTATTAGCATCCCATGTCCAATCTTGAATTGTTTTATTTATCATATGACCACTCATAGGTAAATCGTACTTAAAGAATTTTTCTAAATCTTGACCAATAGATGGAAATATCTCTCCCCATGTAGGAGTTTCAGTTCCAATCATTCTATCAGTTAAAGGATGATTAATTTCTTTAGCTCTTTGAACTAATTCAGCATCACTATAATCAACATACATATCTGGATTTGTTTTATAACTTTCTAATCGGAGTATTGCAGCAGCTTTTTGATTACTTAATAAAGCTGGATTACCTGTTTCATCTTTTTCACTAAGGATTTCACTTTGGGCGTTATCTAATTGGCTATTGAAAGCACCTTCTGCTTCAAGAGCTTCTTTCATTTCTAATTGTTTTTTTCGATATTCTTCATCACTCATCATATAACCTGAATGATAAAGAGAAATACCTGTTTTATATCCTGTCATCTATGTCCTTATTTGTAAAAGATTACAGTACTTTTTTATTTGGATTATTCCAACCACCTTCAACAACTTCTAGTATATCTTCTCTTATTCTCCATAATGATTTACCAGCTTCTTTTACTTCTTCTAAATATTCATCATCTATATTTTGACTTTCAAAAAATTCCTTATCATGAAGTGTTCTAGTTATAGCTCTATTTTCAAATCCTATTCCTAAATCATATCCTAATTTATATACTTTATCGCCAGTACCAAGAGTTATTGCAAACATTCTTCTACCTTGCCCTATATCTTTAGGATATGTATAACCTATTTCAGCTAATGCATGATTAGTTCCATCATCATGACCTTCGAATCCTTTATCTAATATATTATAATGATTAATCCAACTAGAAATTACATCAACATTTTTTGGGTCACCTAAGTTATCACCCCACTCACCTCCTAAATGCCAATCTTGCATAAAGCCTTGGACAAAATCTAGTTTATCTAAAAAGCCTTCTCTCCATATTTTTCCTGCAGCAGTTACTTGATTCGGTCCTCCTAAAACTATATCAGAAAATACTTTCATCCAAGCATCTTGTTCATCTGCAGTACCAGTATTCATTTTTTTAAGAAGGTCATCCATAGTAGTAATTTTGCCTTCTAACCCACTACCAACTAATTCGTCTGTTAAATCAATATTTTTAAAACCACTATCTGCATATTCCTCTAAAGCATCAATAATACCAGAACGTGTTGTAACTTTATGTTGTTTTATAGTATCAGGAGTAACTGCACTATCTAAAAACTTTATAGATGTTCCAAATTCTTCAACAATAGGAAGGTTCTTCCACTCTCTAGTTCCTAATTTTACTTTTATATTATCTCTAGATGTTGCAATTTTCTTTGTTGTAGGTAAATTATTAAGTCGCTTATCCCAATCTGTTTCTAATATCTTTTGTTCTTTTTTCGTTTCAGCTGTTACTATACCCCTTCTTATTGCAGCTCTTTCAGTCATTACTAAGTTATTTATTCTTTCCTCATCATCAAATATATCTTTAGGCAATATCTTTCCACCACCTTTTAATATATCTGATTCCCAAACTTTTAATCTCAATCTTGCATCTTGATTTTTAGGGTCATCACTATCAAACAGTATATTCTCATTTATTATCTCTTGTTTTTTATTAGAAACATCCCAAAAATTCATAAATTCATTATTATAATCTACTAAACCTTGTCTTTCTTCATCAATTCCTTTAGTAAGTACTTCCATAAAACGATTATTAGTAAGACGTTCCTTTTCATTAGGTCTATATACAGCACTCCATTTATCACTTGCATCTGCAAATGCTTTTTCAAATTCGTCAAGCAATTTTTCTGCAGTTAAATCTGGTGGAATCTCTTCTGTTCCTTCAGGTATTGGTTCTAAACTTACTAACTTATAATATTCATGTACTTCTTTTCTTATTTTATCCATTTCTGCATTCATTTCAATTGGAATTGAATCTTTTTCAAGACCACCTGTATAGAAAATTATATCTCCTACCCATTCAGGAATATTCTCTTTATTAATAAAATCAAATATATCTTTTATATATTCTTTGCCAGCATTCTTTATATTACTAACAGATTTATTATTAATAGAATTAAGAATATCTTGAGGAGTAAAACCAGGAACATTTAGTCCAATAGTATTGAATTTATTAGTAAATTCTTTAAATCCTTTAATTTTATCTGCATCACCTTTATAGATAAGTTCATTTACAATATCATCATCAGAATAAGTAAGTAACATATTTTGATTATTTAAATAGTCAGTTTTTTTAAGAGTATTTCCATTAGCATTATTAAATTCATCAGGCATAAATACAGGAAGACCAGCATTAGGATTATCTATCATTTGTGGTACTTGTTGACCTGCCTGATTAATAACCATAGTACCATCAGGATTAGGCATTTGAGCTGGCTCTAGTTCATTAATATTAAATCCACCTGGATTAGTATTAGCATCATATTCACTATATGTATCCATAAATATTCGTAAATCAGACTCATCAACTATACTTTGGTATTCCTTTATCCATTCTAAAGGAGTGCCATCACGATACCCTGCCTTACCTATTAAACCCTCTTCAAAATACTTTATACCATCATGCAGATTTCCAAGTGATTGTAAAATACCAGTTTTATATTGATTTTGAAGATTAATAGCATTCCCTATATTTACTAAATTTTCTTCTATATTCTTTCCAGCATTATATCTTACTTTGAAATCATCTGTATATGAAACACCTAGTTTTTTTAATTCGGCTTGTCCACCAGGAGTTTGTTGGGCATCATCTAAATAATCATAATCAGTAAATGACAGATTTAAAGCTTCTAAATCTGTTCTTAATCTATCCATATCTTTTTCATTATCAGCATAAGTTCTATATAGTTCAGTTTCCTGCATTTTTAAACTATCGTCATACTGTTTAACTTCTAATAGATGAGCATTATGTATTTGCTGTTGTTCTTGTCTAGCCATTATTTGTTTATTAGCTAATTCTTTATTAGTAAATGTATCATACATCTTGCTTATTGTACTTAATAATCCTAAAGCTACGTCTTGATTTTTACTTCTACTCACTTATGCACCTCCTGTCCATTCCTCACCAACATCTGGCGATGGGTCTAATTGTGATATTCTATCTAAAGCTTGTGATACTAAATTTGATGCAAAATCTTGAGCTGTTTGAGGAACTCCTACTTGAAATTCTTCCCATGGTGAATAACCACCTGTTACAAGCTCTTGAAAAGCACCACCACTATATCCCATTCCATGTTCACCAATATTAGTTAAAGGAACTCCACCAAACCCAGATACATCACCAAAATCTGCCCAAGCATTTAATAGGTCTTCTCCTTGAATTGTAACATCTTCAGCTGCAGTTCTTGCCTGACCAAATATATCAGCCATTTGGTCCCAATAACTTTCAACAGCTCCACCTGTACCTGAAAAAGCTTTTTGATAACCTCTTGCTGTTTCTTCTTCAGCTAAAACATCTTCACCGTATTGTCTTTTTACATCTCTTTCTTGTTTAGAAATTTCAGCTAAGTTTCCTAACAGTTCTTGTTGTCCATATTTTATAGCTCTTTCAGCAGGACCAGAAAAAGCCATTCCAGTAGATGCTCTTTGGGCTTGTGCTCTTTCCATAGCAGGTAACCTTTGTTCTGCTACACCCAATCTTGCTCCTTTAAGTTGTTCTAAAGCTAATTTTTTTTCTGTTTCTAAACGTGCAAGACTTCCTTCTCCACCTGGACCTCCATAAATAGTTCCAAGTTCAGTTTGAAGATTTGCTTCAGCACCAGCTAATTGTCCTGGTAACCCAGCTAAAGGTTGTTCAACCCCTTTGGATATAGGAGCTCCTGTTTGAGGAATATTTTCAAATCCATAATCTCCTGGCGTAGTGCTTATAGGTACACCTGCTGCACTTGCTTCTCTGAAAGTTTCAGCTTCAGAACCTACTTCTTGCATAACTCCAAGTTGGGATTCTACACCTAATTCTCTAGCAGGTTCATACCAACCTTTAGCCCAAGAAGGATAACCATAACCACCACCTTCATATACACCTTTCCAATAGTCGCTATAATTTAATTGTTCATGCACACTCCTTCCACCATAACCTGCAGCACCTTCTGCTGGCAAACCAGTTGCAGGGTCTATATCTTTTTGAGAATACCATTTTTTTCCATGAACACCTGCAAGCCCCGTAAGCGCATCGGGCAATTCTGTTAGGCTTCCTCCTCTACCTACTGTAATAGCATCCCATTGGTCTGAAGTTAATCCAGATTCTTCTAATCCTGGATAAGCAGGTTTTGTATATTTTCTTCTACTACCACCTAAATATGATGCTCGGTCACGCTTTTTCATATATTTTGTATTCAATCTATGTTTATAAAATGGATGTGATGGTATAAGTTTTCCAGCTGCTCCCTTATCTCCTGTACCAAAAGGAAATTTTGATGGTATTTTATAAGGAGATGTTCTTCCTGTTACTTTTCCCTCTCCTATTCTTTTATATGCCGAATCTGCCATAATTATCTCCTTGAACGTTTAGATTTCTTTTCTTTTTTCTTTTTTCTCTTATCAGCTTCAACTAAAGTTGCTACAATAGCTACAGCTATAAGAGTCCACCCTACTGGTGTTATTGCGGCTGCTCCAAGTGCTGCCATTTCTGCTGCTGTTGCTCCTGCTGCTGCTCCTGCTGAATGTGCGGCTGCAACATCTCCAAATATTTTAGCTCCTGCTGTTACAGTTGCTTTACTTCCAGTTGCTGCGGCTGTAACTGCATCTGCTCCTGCTTTTGCTGAAGCAATAGTTGCTTTTTCAACTGCTAATGCTTTACCTGCTAAAGGTACAGTATTTCCATTTGCAAGAGTCATTACTTTACTACCTGAAGCTAATTGTGTTCCTGAAGCTGTATGTGTAGCTAATTCTCCACTTTGTGTAAGTGCAGTTTCTCCAACTGTTGAAATTGAAGCTTCTGTTCCAGGAGGTGTCCATCCTTCTACTCCTGAAGGACCATGTATAAATTCTCTATATTTTTCCATTGCACCTCTTTGAACATCACCTAATTTATCTGTTTCAGCAGCTAAATCTATGTTCGCACCTGCTGTATCACCTGATTGAGGAACATCTGAATAAACTCCAGAAATATCAGTTTCATATAAATTTCTACTACCAGGTACATCTGCATAAATGTCTGAACCTGCCATATCAATATTAAGGTTATCAAGATTTATACTACCATCAGGATTATACATATCAGCATATGCATCAGTAACTCCTCCTATATCTGAAAATTTAGTATTAGGGTCCCAATATTCTCCCCTTATATTAACTTCAGTTCCATCTGGTGTAGTCATTTTAAACGATTCACCCTTTACTTTAACTGCATCAAAATCTGTAGCATTTTCAAAACCAAATTGTTTTGCAACTTCATTTTCATTAAGACCAGAATCTAAAAGTTGTTGCTCCCATAATTTAGGATTACTTGTCTTTGAAAATTCACCAGGATTATTAAGTTCCCATGTATTTAAATCACCTACTAATTCTTCATTAATTATAGTCCTACCTCCCTTCCCTCTTAACCAACCACTGCCTTCAGATGGTTTAAGTTGGACAAGGTCATATTTTGTACCTGCATCCATACTAGATTGAACTTTCTTATTTTGAATTCCAGTTTCAAGAAGTTTTTTTTGCATTACTTTATCATAAGTTTGTGCAGTTTGAACTCCTGTACTAACTGCAGATGTAATCGCAGGTATAGGAGATGTTTCAGGTTCTACTGGTTCAACAAATGGTCTTCTTTTTTGTAATCCACTAGGTCTTCTATAAGTTGCCATAAAAATTTCCTTTTAGTATAAAAATCGTCATTTAAATATAATTACTCTTCTCTATTAATCCAATTGTTAATTTCATATTTTTAATGATACTCTGCAAAATCTGATACTGCTGCTGGTAATGCTGTTACTTTCATTATAAATGGGGAATAATGTCCTGAGCCTGTTCCTCCATAGTTTAGTACACTGCCAGTATGAGATGACTTTAATCCAAACCAATAGTTATAAGTATCTCCTGCTGTTAATCCTGATATAACCCAAGTGGTTTGAATAATTCGTTGGTCAGTTTCATCTGTTACATTAACTACTTCTTC
>Ga0098047_10000214_pt1 | contig 23231 bp, 29 predicted proteins | sample 12_taG_FD_92585 | JGI IMG/M metagenome (GOLD analysis project Ga0098047, IMG submission 92585) | Marine viral communities from the Subarctic Pacific Ocean - 12_ETSP_OMZ_AT15267 metaG | ecosystem: Environmental > Aquatic > Marine > Oceanic | place: Subarctic Pacific Ocean | collected 2015-01-16 | reverse complement strand
TGCCAGTCAATGAACAAGGGCGCGGATGATACTATTTGCGCCCATTGTTACAGCATGGCCATGCTTTCGACATACCGTAAAAGCTGTACGCCCAAGTTTGAAGATAATAGCAAATTCCTATCCTCAAAGATTCACCCATGGGAATATTTACCGCCTTGTCCTGCAACCGTGGGCCGTTTTTCCAGTCATGGTGAACTAATCAACATGAAACATTTAATTAATATATATAACATATGCAGAGCGCAACCCAAGGCCGTATTTACGCTCTGGACCAAGCGGAAGGACCTAGTTAATAAACTCAGCAAGGTAATAAATATTACCAAGCCTGTAAATTTAATTTTGGTATATTCTAATCCTAAACTTGACAAGATTATGACCAAACCGCCAAAGCACTTTGACAAGGTATTTAACAATATAACAGACCATAACAGCACGTTAATTAACTGTGAAGGCCGTTGTATCGATTGTATGAAGTGTTACACCCTAGGAAACAAGACAAAATCAATTGTGGAGGCAGTTAAATGAATGCAAGACAACGCAGGACGGCCCGAAGAAAGGGCCTAAATATTACGTTTCGCGCGGATCCGCGCACGAACTCAGCCGAAGTAATAGAGGAGAGTGTAAATAAAAGTACTAAAAAAGAGTCATTTTTTAGCAGACTCAAAACCCAAATAAAAGGAAAAATACAATGACTGAAGAACAAGTAATACCATGCGATGAGAATGTAAAAGTAAATGTACAAACCATAGGTCTGTTCAGTAGTCGGAAGACCCTACAAGAGGCCCAAGAGTACATGATGGATGTAATCGAGGCCATGCCAAGTGCTGATCGATTACCTATCATGACAGGCTTTTATGTATTCTGGAATACATTATCATTACATTATAATGTTACAACCAAAACCAAAGAAGAGGAGAAAGACAATGGCTAAACCAGTTGATTTTATTTCACCAGAGGAAATGCAGGAAATGGAAGATATAATATTTGATAGATGCCATGCATCGGCCACTTGTGAAAAGTGTGGCTATACTCAAAATGTCGAACCAGATGCTGATTATCCCTGTACCGAGTGTGGTGAGGGTCGATTAATATCCCCACTGCGCATACATGGTTTAATTTAATAAAAGAGAGGAAACCAATGACAATAAGTAAAATATCCAAAAAAGAATGCGATCTATCTAATGATAAGGAATGCCAAATATACTGGAACGAACTTGCGCAGGACCTATTATTAAATGGCCGTATTATTGATGTCAGATACATGAATCCTGCTGAAACTGAAAAGAGTGGATGGTATCATTCACCAGTATGCCTACTTATCCGCAAGGGTAAAAAAGAGTTCTGGGTATATCCAATGCAGGATGATGAAGGTAATAATGGTGGCGCACTGGCTACAACCAGTAAAGATGAACCATGCCTACCAGTAATGAGATATAAGGAGGTATTCTAATGGGAAAACAAACCAAGTTCCATCGGCATCTCGTAAGAGGTATAGAAAACACCGAGGAAAACAGGAAAAAGATATCAGATATTAATAAGCTGATGCGGAAATCTGATTCAACCAGTAGGCTCATTATTAAGTACAGAAAACCTCGTGAAGGCTATAACTCTAATGGTGATGGTAAAAGTTATAGCTATACGGATGGATCAGTCAGGAAAGAGGATGGCACCATATTCTCTATATATCTAACAAATAGTCCTGCTTATAATGATATGATAGCTGATATCCGCTATCATGCTCATGACCGCTATCGTGAGTTGGCAGAGCGATATAACAAGCTAGTAGCCAAGATAAATACTGAAAAACTCAATGCTATAATTGAGCAGTTGCAGGATGATGTTAATGACCTTGGCCACCAACCAGTGAATGTCGATAACTGGAAGGAACTAGCACGATCCCTAGCATCACTGGGCATCCATGTTGGCTTTGACCTTAAAGAACTGGAGGATAGTGCATAATGGAAAAGGATAAACCATATATTAAAGAATCTGAATGTTATTGTGTATGTTATAGCTGTGATAAAAGAATAAATATTGGAGATGACTTCCGATATGAAACTCATGGCTACACTACATATTGCTGTAACTTTGATTGTATCGATGGAGTTGCTACACTTGGCAGTTGTCTGGAATATTGTTGGTTTGGGGAAGATTCAGATATTGAGTGGGAAGATGGGGTAGTGAAATGACTAAAGATATTGGCAACTTATGTATCTATTGCTTTAAAGATACATCATTCGGTTCTGGTAGATTTGTTAACAGGATACCCGCCTGTGATGATGAACATGATGGATATGCTTGTCCAGAATGTATGGAAATGGAATGTGATAGGTGTGATAAAATGATCGGTCTGGACTGTGATGTTACATGGAATGGTATGAAACTACATGAGGAATGCCTGACACCCGCTGAACACGAAGAATATATACAGGAATATGAGAATGACATGGGTGATGGTAGTAGCACATCACATAACCCTAATCCAGAAGGAGGATAATAAATGAGCAAGAAAAAGAAGTTTAGAGTAATGGCGATAATGACTACATATTGTTATCTGGAGGTTGAGGCTGATAATGTATATCAAGCCTATGCCATAGCCGTAGATACTGATGGCGGTTGTTTCTCGGCTGATGATGGTTCTGGTGATTGGTATATACCTTCAGAGGACATTGTAGAAATAGAAAAGGAGGATAAATAATGGCGGACCAACTAAAACAACGAATATGGGACTTGGAAGAACAGATTGAGGAATTAAGTAAACCCAAGTCTATTGAAATAATAACGAGTGTTTGTGATGGACTCGGAGAAAATCCTGTATTAAAGATCAATGGTAAAATCGTGAAGAATTTTAAGCATTACCATTTTGATTGGGATGTATATGATTGTGAAGAAACAGGATATCAAGGTGGGCGGTCGGATGTTACAGAGGCAGAGGCCCATGGACACCATGAAGAGCTAGTGGGGTTGGATGAAAGTAAATTTCCCAGAATGAATTACGATTGTAATAGGTGTAAAAACAAGATAGACCCTTCTGATGAAATATACTTTCCTGATGATCTGGGTAAGGCCGTTTGTGGCTACTGCATACAAGATAAGGAGGTCAACAAATGATAGATTGCTCATTATGTAATACTCGGCATCATGAAAAAAGCATGGATTATATCAAGTATGAATCAGGACTTATCCCTATATGCCTTGATTGTAAGAACCAGTACACTGATATGGAAATAATGGATAAAGTGGTTATAGCCACTGCTACAAGCGTAAAAGAGGAAACTCCTGCACAGGCCGAGTGTGTATCTGTTGAAGAAGTAGAGAAGATAGGATGCCCTCTTTGTGATAATAATAATTGCATTGATAATGAGGCCATTAAACTGTTTACGGAAATATATACCCATGCCCTTGCTCATGGTGGAGATAGAAATAATTATCCATGTCCGCAAATAGAGGGATTCCTGCTTGAATGGGGTGTCGATTTAAGGGGCGAAGATTTAGAGGATGACGAAGGATGTGAGGATTAAGTTCCTCGATTTATTTAGTGGCATAGGGGGATTTAGCCTTGGTTTCATTGGTGCTGGGGTTAAATTCTCCTACCATGCCTATAGCGAAATAGACCCCTACGCATCAAATATATATAAACGGAGATTCCCATATGCAGAAGGACTTGGAAACATTAAATCTATTCAGCCAGACAACCTCCCAGAGATCGACATCATTACTTTCGGATCACCTTGCCAAGATATATCAATTAGTGGCAGAAGAGGAGGACTCCGCGCTAACAGAAGTAGCTTGTTCTTTGAGGCATTGCGTATCATTGAGGCTAAAAGACCCAAAAATTTTATCTTTGAAAATGTCAAAGGGTTGTTTTCCAGTAACGAAGGACAAGACTTCGACATCGTACTCAGATCAATTGCCGACATTGGGTATGATGGTCAATGGCAATTACTTAATACAAGGCTCGTATGTGGCCTACCCCAACATAGAGAACGGATCTATTTTGTTGGACATATTAGAGGAAAACCCATCCCGCAAGTATTTCCTATCAGCGGAGATGTCCCAAAAACTAATATTATTCTAAAACAAATCGGGACCATTGGCGATGACTCAGAGGCCACTAGAGTCTATGATCCCCGCGGTGTATCACGAACTATTAAATATGGCGGCGGTATGGGGGCCAAAACAGGCCTTTATATGATAGATAACAAAATTAGAAGGCTAACACCCACTGAAGTGGAAAAAGTCCAAGGATTCCCAGTAGGACACACCGATGGCTATAGTGATGCTCAGAGATATAAATGCCTGGGAAATGCTGTCAGTGTGCCAGTTGTAGAAAAAATAGCAAGACGGCTAATAAAAGGAGAATAAGCATTGTTTAAAGATTTAATGAATGATTTCATCCAAATGATCTCAATATGTTCGATCCTCATCTTCATCTGTTGGATACTTTCCAAGCTAGTGTAGACCCCCACTACACTTTTATACGATCCCACTTATTATTTAACTTACGGATTCCCTCGTCTTGCTTTGTTAAATCACTTATTAATTCGTAATATATATACCATAATAGGGGGTATTTAGGTATGCATGTCATTGAGATCGTGGCTTTAAGACCTAAATATGAAAGCCGTTTTTAGACAAAATCATGAAATAACAGCAAAAGGGGAATATGAAGACAATATCAACAAGCATAACAATTGACACGATCAGCTACTATGCAGCCAACTTCAAAAATCTATTCACAGGGACCAGATCAATACTTGAGGGGATCCCATCACTCCGCGATGATGCAGTAAGGAACATGCAGGGAATCTTCAGCCTAGTAGAAATTGATTTCCTATACCATGTGGACCAAGGGAAGAAGATCGAACCTAAACAACTTGCATCCAGACGTAATTGGGAGGCCTCAATTGCTGACTACTATGATGAATCAAGTGGAATGTACAAAGATTTAAGCATCAAGAATCTCCTTACAAAGATGAGGAAGACCCACTCATTCGATCTATTCATTGCCAGGGAACTCTTAAACAATATGAAATACACCTGGGATGAACTAAAACTAATCTTTATTCAGAGTAGTTAATATTACCTCAGTGCGGGGATACTTGCTTGGCTCACAATAGACCTTAGAGGCCGATAGAACGCATATCTCCGCATCATCCCTATAGAACTCCCCATTAAATGAGTCTTCAACAAATTTGATAAGATTACTCAAATCGGGACGGCCTGTTACTCTGGTGGGACTCTTTGGTTTAAGCTGATCAGAGAACTTACCTGTGCGGAAATGGTGCTTTGGTCTAGGAAGAATAAATTTAAGGGTTAATTCTAATGGTCCATAAAGTGGTATGCGCGGCTTATACCTACGGCATTGTAATATAAAATCCTGCTTATCGTTTCTGGAAGGGTCGTAGGTCAGGCCTGTCCTGGTATGGCGATGCCTCTGCAAAGCCTTGGGGATCCCAGGCACATAAAACTCAATTATCATTATGTTACTATGTTATCCATCCAAGCCTGCAAATCGTCATTTGCTGATTCTATCTCACCCGCTGTTGAATTTGAGGCATATTCTATATAATCTACTGCCATTTTTCTTTCCAACAAGTTCTGAAAATTATAGAAATCCAATCCATTTGGACTTTCGCAGGGAAACCAATATACCTTCCCATCAATAAATACAGTATTACCCAAATCACCCCCCTCATGCACAACAGTAGATCCAACCCTAAACCTTGCTACCAATAAACCTGGTGCTATTTGATCAACCCCTGTATCTTCCTTCTCCTGGGTAGTCATGGATGCCCCTGTAAATTCCTGAATCCTGGGGGATCCATTATATGAATCTTCAACAATAGTAATGCATGCATCCACTGAATCATGGGTAAAGACTCGCATAAATGTAGACTCTTCACTGCCTTCAAATCCACCGCTAACATTTTTATGCTCTACCACTTTGTCTTTTGCATAGCCTAATACATCTCTTGCCATTATTTATTAAAAGGCTCAGATGCTTTTATAAACAAATAATCTTTTCCATCAGTCGTTGTACTATTCCATATACCCACTTCAAGGATCTCGCCATTAACATTCATCTTTCCTGTAAAGTCTGGTTTCTTATCTCCTTTTTCCTTATAATCATTTGGGAATACTGTTCCTGTACCTGGTTTATGTTCGTATGACATTTATAATCTCTCCTTTGTATTAAGTTGGATATTTAATCGGTTTCAAGGGGGAATGCCGAGAATATTAAGGCACCCCCCCTATCAGATCAGTCCGACTTCATTGGGCCTCTTATATCACCCAATTTGAGAGCAGGTTATATTGAGATTTTGCGGATCCCTATGTCTGGGCGTTCAATATGTATTTAACATCCGCTTGCGCCAGAATAGATATAAACCTGCTCAATTCTTTTTCCCCCACGAAACAGGAGATTTTTTATCGTTTCCTATTGGCCTGCATAAGTGATACTGCAAGTATTCCAACGAACACACCAATCCAGCACCCGCATATAAAGGCCACCCATATCATCTAAATGCCCAAAACAATAAACACATGACCAACTTATCTAAGATCCATAACATTACTAATAAATTTAACTTATTTCTTATACCTTTTTCAACCATTGATTCATGTAGTGATCTCAATACCACTCCTTTATTTCTTTTTTATAGGATGCTGTCTTATTATGCCTCTTTTCATATTGTGTCCCACGGAGATGTGGATTGTATTCCTGTATCTTGCGCCTACACCTGGTAATGGTGTCAGGCCGTGTGAGGCGTTTATTGGTAAATTCTTCAAGTAGAGCATCGGCAGGCAGATGTCTGGTGATATCAGATCCACCTAACTGCCTGCGCCAATATTCAGCTATCAGTAAATTGTCATCGTCCCTTGTGCGTGAGATTTCAGTTAATATTCCAATAACATTTTGCTCTATCTCTTTTAACATAATTTAGTGGGCAACCTTTACTAAGCGAAGATTACGAGTAACCAATGCCTCATCCATTGATGAGGTTAGAAAGATTGCCCATTTATATAGGGCATACATCGTCACTATATGCCTCTTTTTCAATAGTTTCTGGATTCTCTGCTATCCATTTCTTTGCTAATGAACGATGTTCCCTGGCACCATCCTTTATGTCCAGGCCGTCCATGGTATCGGCCATGTGATTATAATGATTTCCCATATTATATTCGCCCGCCTTTAGCTTGGTCAATGATATTTGCAATTCTTTTATAAACCTGGAGAACTCCTCTGGCCTGGTTTCTAGTTGTCTTTCCTCAATCACTCTCTTTTTATTAGAGAATATCTCCCTCTGCCTTACATCATTACGCAGTATCATGTCCATGACCGACTTAATAGGTGGCAAATACCCAGGCTGTACCTCTAGCATGAAATCCTTCCATATAGCCTTTATATCCTCATATCTATGGTTTGCCAGAGCGCATGTCCAGGCTTTTATCTGGATAGGCTCCATCTTGACACGGACATTCATATAGTTATTCAGCTTATCTACGAAATCCGCTTGAATCTTCTTTAAATATTCTTCAGAAGGGTTGTTCGTCATTGCTATAATCTATTTCCTTTGCTTTTACTTTGGACTTATTCACCATATAATCATTACTTATATTATCATACTTTGGATTACCATTCTTGGACTTCTTGCGGATGGACCGCAGGGATTGGCAATTCGGCAGCCAATTAAATTCTTGTCTTTCATCATACGATGATATTACCCAATCCAATACAGCAGTTACTTCTTCAAGCGCATGATTATCCTTATTGATAAGTTTCTCAAGTTCTACCGCTCCCATTTTTACTATAGTGGACATGCCACCATTTTTAAATATGCTCAAATTTGGAAATTCATGCTTAACTTTGTCATGATAAGACTTAGATACGTTCATTAATTCATCAGATACCTTAACAGGAGCCTTTTTTGGCCGTTTAACAGGCCGTTTAACAGGCTTTAGTGTTTCTACCCATAGTGAGTATACATCTAGCGATGCAGAATGATTCTCGGCCGTTTCTATAACATCACGCAATATCTCGATATATTTAGTTTTTAAGTCACAATCTGGTATTCCATCAAGAATGTTCAGCCATGCCTTTAAAACATTAGGATTTGCGGGGGGTCTGTTGTATTTAGGCCAATTAGGTAGGTATATAACATTGTTATCGGGATCCCATTGCATCATCTCAGCATCAATAAGTTCTTTGAATGATGCCTTAATATCTTTCATTTGCCAACCAAGATCATCTGAACATGCACCATACCCTGCACGATAGATCCCAGGGGCCTGCTTACGCCTTGGGCCTGTAATCAGATATAACCAGAACATCTGACCTTTTGTGGTAAGTTGTCTGAAATCAGAAGACAGCCACAACTTTATGGATACTTCGTTATATCTCATTCAAACCATACATAATAAGGAACAGAGAGTGAGGCATATAATCTCCACTTTGCACCAAGCCATGGTATATTAAAACGGTAAATCGTCATCCTCTCCTTCCTTTTCGGTTCTTTTGGTGTGGTTTTCTTCAATATTCTTCTCCATTTTCGTAATTGTTTTTGATAATACATCGGAAGTAGGGGTACATTTTTCAAGCCATTCCCCTGTCTTTTCCTTTTTATCCTGATCCAGGTCAACATTCTTTAATAATTTATCAATAGTTTTCAGCAACCCTGTAGTTTCATCCTTCTCAGGCACCTTCTTTGGTTTTTCCTTTACCTTGCTTTTCTTCACTTCCTCTATGATGGTGGCACTCTTTTTTTCCGAGAGCTTCTTTACATCTGGACGATCTGCCTGATCCATTTCATCGTTGGTATACAACCCTGACATATCATTAGGAAAGGCCTTACGAAGTGCCAGAGCCTCTGCACACTTGCCAAGCATGAGATAGGGCATCTTTTTCCACATAAAGGCCTCACCGCCCTGTGGACAATATTCTATCCATGATGCCACGGCAGAGAACTCACATGCAGAACCCTGCACAATCTTGCGGACCACAGCCTTTGCAGTAGTAGGGGTTTTAAGACCATCTTTAAGGCATTCATACTCAGTAAGGTTGCCATTATAGAGGTATTCATCATTGCCTGCATACTGACCTGTTCTTTCAGCTATAGCACGAAACCCATCGATGCCTGTTTGGATGGTTGCCTTCCCACCCCTTTTAATAAAGTGAACTTGCCTTGCAAACGGATCCAGACCCGCCTTCTGACATACTGCTATAAACATTTTCAGTTCATCATCAGTGGCCCCAACGGCAACTGTCTTCTTAATTAAATCAATTTGGTCCTTTGTATATGCCTTAACCTCATTGATATTATCTATAACCCTTGTGGGTTTTGATGGTCCTTGGTAATCCGTAATACTAATGGACTCCTGGCCCCCTGTTGTTTTTTCCATTTTAACTCCTATTTCGCTATTGTTTTAAACGGCCTGGACACGCTCTTGGTGACATACTCTTTATATATGTCAGGGCGGTCCTTTTTTAACTTAGTGCTATTAAGACGATTTGATTCCACGACCTTATAATGTATTCTATAGCCTGTGCAATCTACAATCGGCCTTGCGCCTACTAATTCTTTTATCTTTTCTTTTTTAGCATCAACTGATTCTTTGGCATCACTTAATATGCCTTCCAATTCTTTTAATTCCATTATATCCATATCCAAGGATGCATCAAAAGGTATTTCTTCCCCTATATCTTTGTGGCTTGTCAACAGATGCTCTCCTTGGCATGTAGTTCTAAAAGCACATTTAGAGCATCGCTTATCCTTTGGATCCAGACGATCTGGGGCAGGGCCATTCTCCACCTTCCGCCAGAAATTTTCTCCCGCCTCTATAAGCATATCCACAAACCCCTGATCACGACCTATGTCGAATGTTTTAAACTTCCATTCGTCGGCCCATAGGAAGGCAACACTTGCCCATTCCCTTCCTGTAACGAACATAGCATATTGGATCTGTGCTATCCAATAACTTGGAATACCTTCCTCCAGCACTCTCCAATATATATGCCTTCCTACGGACTTACATTCAAGTACACCTGGGCCATTCTTATGACCTACGATCTCCCCATCCAAGTGGACCATCGCCCAAGAAAACTCCTTTGATTTTATTGAACGATATACCTGGCGGACATTATATCCTGTACGTTCCTTATACTCCTCTAGAATTAATTTTTCTAATTTATTTCCCCTTTTCAACAGATCATCATTAAACACATCATAGTCAGGGATCTGATCGGTCTTGTCATACCATAGATACCGCATGCACCCATACGGCTTTATGCCTAATATGTGATGCGCATCGCTTCCGCCTATATACTCTTTACGAGCCTTTAATTGTTCTTTCGTTATCATCTATATAGCCTTCCAAATCACTTTGTTTAACACGAAATTTTCCCGCAATGACAGAAGCAATAAGTTCATCATTATTGATAAGATCTAATACTTTTCGGTAGGATATTTTTAAAATAGAAGACACCTCTTTAGGAGTAAGAAGTGTGTGCATTTCATGATTTCCTGTGATATCTTGTGTCATTTCGTGCTATAAAAGTATAACACATACCTGACAAATACAAAATATTATTTACGCTAAACTACGAACTCTGTCGCTAAGTCGCTTTGCTCTTTCGGGGGTTTGTTTTTTCCCCCAAAGTGAATCAAGCATCTCTACGGATGCATCTTCATATTGGCCATCTATCATTAGTTTTACAGTTTTCTTAAACCGACTAAAGCCATCCACCCCTAATTGATAGCACATTTCATACACTACATCCCGCAGCACTGCTGGGGCCTCTACTACCCAGGGGTGTCTTCGATTAACTTTCAGGGCGAGCTTTTCTAAATATCTTTGTAATAATAATGAGGCTATATCTTCTTCCATCCACAGATCCCGCACCAGGAACCCATAACCTATGGTATCTTTACCAAGATGATCCTGATATACAGTACCAACAAAGCCTTCTTCCCGCTTTATAGAATCTAGTAATGAAGGAGAAACCATATCAGTGAAGGGCGTGGTTATTTTCGTGGGAGTGGAAGTCTTTCGCCAACCCAATAACCATATCTTTAAGAGCCTCATGATCTTGTTCAAGTTTGCGGTGTGCGATATCCAACTCATTATCTTCTTCGACATATTTAGTTACATGCTTAAATTGTGATGTAATAAGTCCAATTATTGCCTTGGCAATTGCTCCGTGAGGATTTGTCACTGCCTTTAGCAATAATTTTATCATTTTTTAATGCCTTCTACAACATCTATCACTACTTCATATATAGCTTCCATAAGTTCAGCTTCCTGGGATTCGTTCAACATAGGGATATTAACCTTGGCATTGGCAGATTTAATAACATCAGCCTTATGACTTTTCAAGTACTTAATCACATAGTCCATTGCAAATTTTTGCATAAATGCTAATAGTTTATTCATGCTGTTGCCTTTGCCTTAACTTGTTCCTTCGGCTTGTGATTATCGGATGGGGCATCGTCATCAGTTTGTGATTCTTCCATCAGCCTGGCCCTGTAGCCTATTAACTGTTGTTGTTCATTTTTACACTGTTCAAGAAACTTAGCTAGTTCCTCCAACCTTTTTTCAACATCTTCTAGATTCATTGCCATGTTTTAGTTCCTTTACTTATTTAGTTCCATTTGTCTTTGTTTTTTAAACCCTTTTTTAATCAAGCTCAACTGCATATCCTGTTTAATGCTCTGGCCTAAATGATAATTATTCAGTTCCTTGCTTAATATAAAAGGCTCCTTATTTTCAAACTTCTCAAGAAGAATGCGCGCCTGTTCCGTGATATACATATGATTTTGATTAACCAAATGTGTAGGCGTTAATAACTTATATTCTTCTGTAAGAGAATTTACCTCTGAATCAGACATGTCCCGAAGCATTTTTTCACCTTTAATCGTAGTTGATATTTTACCCTCTAATAATCTCTCATTTGCTATCCTCAAGTATTTAACTACCTCCATAAACTTGTGCATTTGCTGACCATTTGTAGATCCGCCAGCCTCTGGTAGTTGCTGTATAAACCAATTATATGTGTCTTTATTTTCTTCATCGTATTCTGCATAGTCTGCCTTAATCTTCAATTTCTTATCAGGATCACTCTCTTGAAATTCTCTTTCCATAAATAAGCCATAATCAGTATTAACTTTTTCTATTTCATCAAGGGTTTCCCATACTTTTTGCATACTTTCACCCCTGGATCCAATATATGGCCGTGCCATGAACGCCCTGGACATTGGGTATTCCAGTAGATCTTTCCACTTTTCAGGCCTTTTGTCAACAATGCCCATCAACTCAGCCAGGTCATCTGTAATGCTCAAGACGGTTTTACCAGTACCAGCAGTAGATGATTCAATCACATGTTGCCATAATTTCGGTGATATATCCAATTTCTCACCGATCTTGACCATTAGCTGATTGGTTGTTTCATCATACTGCATAAATTTTGAACCGCCTTCTAGATTTTTAGGAACAATAGGTCTTCCTGTAAAAGCATCCTTATTGGCTAAATATTCGTGTATAGGTCTTCCGAATTGTGGTAATAGTTCAGTCATACCGCCACCACCTCCAATGGGGGAAGTTTCTTTTACCATCCCATGGGCAAATTCAAGAAGGGAAGCAGGTTCGCTATCATACATCCAATCCAGAAATGTTTCAACTCCTGTACCAAATGCATACCCGAATGGGCCTTTTGGAACCATAAAATGATATTTAGAATCTCCTAATTGCATATTATAAAACGAATTTCTTCTCCATGTTGGCAGTTCCTGGTAGAGCTGTCTACTTTCTTCATTCCTATTATTCCAAAACCAGTTCGCTACAGCAGGAGCTGTACTAAACATAAGACCCCTTAACAGCACTTTTCCAGGCCTGTTCTTCACGGCCTCTCCAAAGTTACGAAAATGGGCCATCCTTGCATTAAGGAATGGATATAGCGCACCTACTGGCTGCATCATTGCCCCCTTGACACCATAGTCGGCAGATACATGTCTGGCCTCTTCCATGGCCTGCCACACATCCCCACCTGTCTTGCGATAAGCCTTCTGGAACGCGCCTATTCTTGTCCCCATCTCTGTAGCCTGATTCATATCCTTTACTATGTTAAATGGGTTTGCATACTTCTTTATTTTTCCTTTCAAGGTCATATCACCAACATTAGTATACATTCCTTTTTTCTTACTAAATTGCAAGTGTTTGTCCATGCCAACAAGAAATGATTGCGAGGCTCCGCTGGCCAGGAACTTCTGGTGCCATACATCATTAGTAACAAGACTTTTAAATCCTTTTAGAAAATCCCACGGAGCATACCCATGTCTGGAATACATTATAGCAGACCCCTGGTCCCTAAAAATATTTCTAATCCCAAACACTGGGTTATAATCTACTGCGCCCTTCCTTAATATTCTGGAAGGTAACGCTAACACTTTAATTGCCGCGTGTACATCTGCATTAACCGCCATTAGATTCTCATGATATTCTTTTGGCACCTCATAAAATTCTATTTCCCCATTTCGCCTTACAGTCAATATAGCTCCACCAGGCTTTTCTGTTTTTCGACTGTAGTGTACGATGCCGTCAAAATCAGGAACTCCTTTAATCACGCTCTTTGGTATAAGCTGAACCAATTGCTTATCTATAGCTTGCAATGCATCTATTACTGTTAGTTTTGTTCGATTCATATCTGAAGCACGGATTAAATCATATGTTTGCTTTAGCTCCTGCTCAACTGGAGGTATTATTTCCCTAAATTTCTCCCCTTTCTGTATGGCCTTAACCTTTGGAGTCGCATGCTCTTTCATAAACTTGCCCATATCAAATTTCCCCTGGAATGCATTTTGATATTCATACTGGGCAAAATACCTTCTAAATGGTATGTAGAAATCATGATATGACCTGAACAAAGTTGCATCGCTATTGCTTAACATACCAGAGTCCACATAATAATCAAGCAGGGCATCATTATACTTATGTATCTCTTTGGCAGCCTGATCCAGATCAGGACGATTCTTTCTATGGCCTTCCATTGTTTTCCTGGCAAGATCTATGGATGTAGTCATTGATCCCTTATACCTAGGGTCCTTAGTTTTCTTGGATGCTTCATATAGTGATACATTCCGCTTGGCAGTAATATATCCCTCAAGCACCTTTAATTCACCATTTACTACATATGGCTTAATGATCTTTAAGAAAGGTTTTACATCCTTTCTTAGCTTAATATTCTCACCTTTTATCATAAATGGGGCATTGTGTAAAAATTGCTCTGCCTTACCTTCAATGCCCAGCATCGACAGGAACCTACGATAAGGGGAGTTTTCACCGCTTATTTTCCCTGTTTTTTTGGTCAGTTCTTTTTCAATTTTCTTATACAATGCTGTATTATCTAATATATTGTAATATAATTTCTCCTTCGCGCCTTCCGTCTTCCTTAAAATACCATTCATGAATGTATTTTTCTCCCTGGCGATGGTAGACTCTGTCTTTACCCTAGGATCCTGCGCATGCCACTCTTCCCACTGCTTCCTGGCATGCAGTAGTGCATCTTTAATCTTCGGGGTAGTCCCAATAGTTTCTTCAAATAATTTATGAAATTTTGGTAACTTTTCAGCCAGTCCTGTTGGTGAAACAACGTAATCGCTAATCATCTCCGCTATTCCTTCAGCAGTATTAACCTCTGGGTATCCTCTATCAACAAGGAATTTCTTTAACTCTGCGCGTAGTTCTGCTCTATCCAACAAGTTTTTAACAGTTTCTTCGCCATATTCACTACGGAGTTGGTTCAGCCTATGTTCACGCTTTTTCACATCCTTCAAGCCATTAGCCATAGTAACTTTAATATCAGCCTTATCCAGCTTGTCGTATTTCATCTTATCAGAGAAACCAAATACAACATCATCCAGCTTATGTCCCAGCTCATGTGACAGGACCTTAACATCAGATATATTCCTCACTCTTATGATCGTGCTATGGGGCCAGAATATTCCAAGTACTCTTGACCTCTTTTTCCACCGCTCAATTAGGCCAAAGCGTGTCCCCTTGCCTGGCTCCTGATCGAGATCCCTGGCAAGCTCTTCACCGATTTTTCTCTTTGTTATAGGATTATCCAAGTCAGCAGTTTTAAAATTGTCTTTAACAGATGATGTGGATTCACCTGTAGTAGATCCGCCACCATATGCCCTCATGGATTCTCCACTTGTAGACTTCGGCCCACTCTCAGTCATCCCAGACAACTTTGATATATTAGAAGGTATGTCAGTATACCTAACAGGCATCAACATACCCTTCCACTTGCCGTTTTCATATATATGTACCGCTTTCAATTCAGCCTTTGAACCAGTAGAGGCTCTGTATGTTGGGTTTTCTACTACTGAATTTATATAATCAAAGTAATCGGCATTTAGTTCATGTAAAGTTTTGCCATCTGATAGCCATACATGTCTTGCCAAGCCTGGTTCGGCCTGGGTAGCTCCAATTAACCGCAAATCAGTTTCCGCAACATCGCCCTTCTTATTAGCCACAACATTTTGAAGATTTGGCTTGTTTGTAGATACTAAATCACCCTTTCCTGGCTTACCAAGAAGTATCATATGGCCCTCACTCCAGGCTGGTTGGCCATCAATTTTGCCTGTATATATTGTACCAACATCATCTACCTTATCATTAGTTGGTTTCTTGTTAATCTTTTTAGGCTCATATTTATCCGCAGGCACGCCTTCTAACATTGCCTTAACATTTGCCTGGCCTTGTTTGTAAACCTTCTCTCCTGCCTCTGTTAGCTTGTATCTTGCACGAAACCCTTCCTTGACCTCTACTTGCTCCACATAACCCTTTTCCTGCATTTGGCCAAGCCAGGAGGCGGACGCTTTGGTATCGCGATGGTTAATAGTTAGATCTTCTGGATTGACAGTAATTGTTTTATGCTTACCCCTAAAGACATTCTTCGTGGTAACAGATTCACCTGCAAGAGGTGCATAGCCTTCTGTTGGTTTTGTCTTTGTTTCTTTAGCATCCTTAACATGCTTAATTATTGCATTAAAGTAATCCGCCTTCGTCTTCCCACTCAAGTTCTCTACTGGTATATTTAAGGCTTTAAAAGTAGAAACTACATCAGTATGCTTTAACTGATCTTGAGCCATTTGATCTATTTGTGTGCCAGGTTCCGCTTTGTTAACTAATTTAGCCTTCTCAACCACATTCTCCTGCTCTTCTGTTAATTTGGTAGATTCTTCTTTAACCACAGGCTTTTCTTTACCTAATAACTTGGTTTTAACATCTTCTGGCAAATCAGAATTTCTAATCATTTCCCTAACTGGCTCGCCATATGTCTTTATATTATCTTTTAAACTTTTTGTATAGTGATTTATCTTGCTGTCAATTCCTGACTTTAGACCATCTGCAAGTTCGGTTATAGCGTTATCTGCTAATCCTGTATCAACTTTATCTGTTTTTACAGGTTCCTTCTTTGGTTCTACTTTAACAGGTTTTACCTTCTCTTCTGCCTGGATCCCTGACATCCCAGTAGTTTCTTTTGCTAATCTTTTATTATATATTTCTTGATATAGAGGAGTATTTTCCTTATATTTCCCAGCTTTTATATTATCTCCGAGTTGTTTTAAATTCTGTATCTTTGCCTGGTCTAATCCCCTCTGTGTATGTTCTGATATATCCTCAGTAGGCTTTTCCTTCTCTTCAACTTTCACCTTCTCTTCAACTTTAATATCTTTTTTCTCTTTGACTACTTCTTTAGTCTTTTTTGATTTAGAGAGCCGTTGATATATCTCATTTTTGGTCATCTGGCCAATCTGCATCTCCGTATAACCCTGCTTCAACAGATCATTAATATCCTTAATATTGACCTCTTTCATAAGTTCGGGATTTTCCTTTCGCAGATCGTATTCTACGGGTTCCTTTGGCCTTACCATATTCTCCTTAGTTACCCCTTCTTCCACGCCTTCTTCTTCAATCACAGTCCGTTGATCCTTTTTCCTTACACGGATCTGTTCATTCTGCCATCTGGCTAAATCCCTTTTCCAGTCTAATCTAGGTTCATTCTTGCTAATCTGATTACTACGCTCTTTTCTCTGATCTTTTAATGTTGTCTGCCTAAAATATTCAGCCCTGTTGCCCTCACTTAATGCCCAGTTATCCCAGGCTTCAAAGTATTCTTTAGCCTGTTCAGGAGTGGTTGGTCTTTTCTTTAAATTAAATGGCATATCTTTAAAATATAATTGCGCCTGTTTTACAAGGTTGGCATGTTGCTGGGCATTAACTTTTCCATCCTTCATAAACCTTTGCCCTGTTGAGGTACCATGTAGAAACGCCATCATAGATAATGACTTGATCAGAGTTTCTGGATCCGTAACTTGATCCCATGCTTTCACAAATGATTCCATGGCAGGCTGATCAGGATTATCCTCCATTTCAGCGTTAAACATTTCCGCTAGCTGTGTTACAGTCATACCGCCAGTTATAGCACCAGTCTGCAGCATGAATTTAGCTAATGCCATCGTTGTGCTTGGTTCTGCGACTACACTGCCCCCAGCACTGCCAAGAAAGGGGAAGAATGCCCCTAGCGTGGCATCCAGGCCCGTGCCAATAACCCATTTCCGAAGGGACATATGCTCCAGTTCTTCTGGATCTCCTGCGCGCCTTACTCCACCAACACTACCAAAGGTCAGTGCTGACTTTATCCATTTATTCCATCTTGTATAACCAAATAGCTTTGAAGGCCCCATGTATCCTATAGCATGACCAGTCCCTTCACCAGCAGCATAAGCGGTACGCCATATCTTTCCCATCAAATCTTCTTCTGAGTACCCAACATCACGCCTATAATTTTCCATAAGCTGTGTATATGCTGGTTTGGTTAATATACCTTTACTTGTACCAGCAGACACTGCATCTGCGAACTTATAGAACATATTGCCAATTATTCCCTGCTTCCAATCTCCGTCCTGATACTTTTCTGCAAGTGCTAAGTTTTCTGTATCTTGAGCGAATGCCTCTTTATATTTGCCCTGGCTAATTAAATAATTCTTATAATTCTGCTCTCGAATAATATCTTTCACATTTAATTCTAATTCTTCTTGCGCTGGATCAATAATCTGGCCACTTGGCTGGTCTATACCTATATATGTGTTAGTTATTTCATCAAACACTTCCTCAGTAGATCCTGGTGCTTCGATCTCAGCATTAAGCAGTTTCTCGGCATCTAACGGGAACCTGTCTACCTTACCTCTTGCTAATTCCATCTTTTTTCTCATCCATTGTTGTTTAACAAGTGGATCTGATTGGGTTTTCGCACGTTCCGAGCGTGGCATCATAGCCTTTGGATCCTCTGGGCCGTAGTACCAATGCCACCATTCATCAGCTATAGGATGAAATCCATGTTTCTTCAAGGTGTCAAATACCTGGTCATTTTTCATTGTGTCAATCTGGGCAAGGTCTATAGCAAGGCCGTGTTCATGATCCGACTTGCCTGGCGGGGCAACAAGGCCCTCTTTTGGGGTTCCTTTTGATGCCTGGTACATCTGGGCCTGAACATCTTGCGACCTATAAGTATCTGCCAACTGAAGGCTAATCCCTGCAATGTTTAATTCTTCCGTAACCCTTGCCAGGGGTTCTACTACATCCTTTGCAACTTTAATATTGTGGCCCAGGTAATTTTTAATGCCAGTATCAACTATTGTGGTATCCAGATCTTCTTTGCGAGGTGGGTTAGAGTAATAACGGCCATCTTCCCCCTTGGATACGATATTTCCGATAAATTCTTCATCTTGGATTGTTTTATCTATGGTGGGATGTTGCATGCCCTTTAAGATCATGCCAGTATTGGGATCTCGGCTGGCCCAGTGTCCATTGCTGTCCTGCATACCTCCTACCTGGGTAGCGGTATTATAGTCATACCCAAGGCCTTCAGGATCGAAAGGTAACATATCAGATACACCCTCTGTGTCTACAGGTATTTGATCATATATTTGCCCTGGTTGTATATCCTCTGATTCCCCATCGCCAATAGGTTGCTCTGGCTCTGGGAGAGAGGGTGGTAGATTTGTTTCCTTTAGGAAGGTTTGGTCATCAAACACTATCTCATTTATTCTAGGCATTATTAATACCCAGATGCTTTTAAATTATCATTTCCATACTTTTCCCAATCCATATTCGCAGTATTATTATAGGCGGTTACCCATTTCTTTGCTATAATGGGGTATTCTTCGTCATCCTTTTGAGTCCAGGTACCAAACCAATCCAGTAATTCCATAGGATCCATTTTTTTTATTTCCTTCCCAGTTTTATCCTTTCCCGTTTCTAATTTGTATGTTTTACTCATATCCAGGCCATTAGTTTTATCATTTTTGTTTAGCTGAATGAACTTCGTTTTGGCTGTATCATTAATTTTATATTGCACAAATTCCTTATTAAGAACGGCAAACTCTTCAGGCGAATAATATTGATCATCTGCTTGTATATTATATTTTCTAATATTATGCATCATATCGACAATATTCTTATTTTTCCATTCCGATTCTACACCTGTCTGAAAATCTACGTCATCACTTTGGAATGATGTAAAGAATTTTTCCCCACTTTTCATGGCTGCATACTTACTTACTTGTGATTTTGCTATATTGATCTTTCTTTGTTTCTTCTCTTTTACATCTTTAACCTTAGTTTCAGCCTGGTCTGTGTACTGGCTAAGATCTGCCTTCGTAACGGAAGTATCTGCCTCCACATGCTTTATAATGCCAGAAACATCTACATTCTGTAAATTATTTAAATAATCCAGGGTTTGTGCCTTATAGTCTACTTTAGGGAGCGGTACCTGTGTTAATGTTTTAGTACCATCAGGGGCAATATCTTCATAATACTTTTTATCATCAGGGCCTGAAATAATCCTCGGTTTGGATTGGTCACTAGATGCCTTCATTGGTATGGCTTCATTGACTCTTTCATTAGCCTTTGATCCTTCTAGCCAGTATGTATACCCATCAGCTCCCTTATATGTACGATCCTTTGCAGATGACTTCATCGCTATGTCTTTATTGACCCTTTGATTAGCCTTATCTCCTTCTAACCAATATGTATGCCCATCAGCTCCCTTATATGTACGATCCTTTGCTTCCTTATCTATCTTTGTAGGATCAGTAGTAGCCTGTTTCCAAAAATTCTGCCCAGAGGCCAAGGCCTGAGTTTCAGTTCCTGTCATTACTTTATTACTAGGATCTTTCCAGTGAAAATACTTAGCATCCTTTGTATCTGCTGGTGCTGTCGCTTCTGGTATAACCCTTTCCTTGGTGTCCGCGTAATATTGAAAACCATCAGCTCCCTTTACTATCTGGCGGTTCTTTGATCTTGACGCGGCAGTCATATACATCTGCCGTTCTCTCTGGTTATAATCCAGGTAGGTATCTAGAAGTCCTGATATTATTGCGAAATTTGCTAATTTATCTGATGCTTTTTGTGCCATGACTTCTCCTTATGTGAAACCTGCTTCAGTTGTTTCTATCTGATACAACATATCTTGTATATTATTCATTTGATCTTCATAGGCCTTGTTTCTCTCCAGATCAGTTCTCCGTTTTTGGATTCCTTCTCTTTCCAAGGTAGATCTAAAAGCATTCCTATTTGTTTTGTCCTGATTTGCATATGATCTAAGCCTATTAGATTCATTTACTTGTGCTATATCATCCTGCTCTGTATTAACTTCAAACCCACTAAGTCTTTTTTGGATATCTTCCTGCTTGTCTATACTATAAGATTGTGTTAAAAAATCGTCAGCACGGGACGTTTTCGTTGCGCTATATTCATTTTTTATTTGAGTTAGTAGCCTAGAGTGTTCTTCCCCTGCCATACCGCCAATATCATCAAAATACTCACCTATTTCTTTCTTGCGCCTGCCAAGATCAGTTCTCTGCTGTGCTAATATTTCTTTTTCTTTAGTATAATCTGGTTCGTCATCACCTCCACAACATAACATAACAGGGCCATCATATTCATAGCTGTCTTCAGATATAGTTTTACCAGTATTCATATCTATTATTATTTCATTATATATCTGCATTGGATACCCTCCCTATATTTTTATAAAATAGATTTGTTGCCCACCCCTTATTATAACCCAACTTCTCCATTTTTGAATAATATGGCGAATGAGAATTACAGGCCATAAAGTAACTCTTATTGCCACGATCATGCATTATGGCATCTATTGTTTGCATCTGCGTTAAACTATCTCTTGGTGAGATAGATTTTGTATCATGCCATACCAACACAAGCGGGATTGCACCCATACACCATCCCCCAACGATTTTATCATCTTTAGTTATCATATGAGATGGGAACCTCATGTTATCCTTATCATTTTCCGCCGCCTTAATAGTAGCCTCCATCTCTTCAATTGTAGTAATCTTCCTTATAACTGGTATCATATACTTATCCTTTATTTATAACATTACAATTAATAACCCTGCATAGTTCCGCCCCTATACCCAGTTGCGGACCTTACTGATCTTTTCTGTTTCTTATTCTTACCCCCAAACATCTGTAACAATGAACCGCCTACTGCAAGCGCACCAGCTACCCAGCCTGCTGGGTTCCAGAAGTTTGTCATTGCAACGGCTCCTGCTGCCGACATAACTGCGCCAGCTTTTTGCACATCGCTTGAGTCTTTACTTATTAATGTTTTTGCTGATTGTGCAATAGCAAGTGGTGCGGCAACCTTGCCCGCGGCACTGCCCAATGTCTTACCAACAGCCTTTTGCCCCATCTGTGTTGCTATTTTTGATCCTACCTGAGTAGCACCTGTTACATCCTGGGCCACATCAAGCGTATCACCTTTTGCAAATTTGCCCCCTGCTATTTTATTTGCCAGGGATAGTCCTGACACAGTATCGCCAATCATCTTACCTGGGGCTGTTCCATCAACAGGTATACTCGTAGCGTCAGTACCAAGCACATCCCCTGTAGCGGTATATGTATCACTTGCCAGGCTCGCTGTCATGGGACCGCCAGTTGTTGGTGTAGTAGCTAACTCTTCTTCATATAGATCCATCAAGTCAGGGATATTATCATCAGGGATGTCGATAGTATCATCAGGCATATCGTTTAATATTTGTTGTTTAGGATAATCCTTGAATTGGTCAAAACCCGTGCCTTCTATCTTGGATTTTATAATATTCCCCATATTTGTCGTAGGGAGCTTATCATCAGTTTTTAGAGTTTGAGGTATATTCTTTTTACCCGCCTGGTGCAATGCCGCTCTTTTGTTCATTGGATAGTAAGTTTTATCCTCATATATTCTTTTAGCTTCATCCGCTACAATATTGCTCTTATTTATTGCTCCGCTTTCAGCTTCCGCTAATTTAAAATCTCTGGTAAGTTTTTGGGCATGCTTTTGGGTTGCTAGTTCATTTGCAGCTGATGTAGCTGTATCCGCTCCGCTCTGTATTTTTAGTAGGTCTTCAGAAGAAAGCTCAGGCTTAGTTGGTACATTGGAAGTGGCACCGACCCATGTCTTGCCAGTTTTACCACCTGGTATAAGCCTCTGCATAAAACCCTTCATTCCTTCAACATTAACAGCTTCGCCTGGTGATAGAGGTACATCGGGTACATTGGCTGGATCGATAGCAAATACATCTTTATCCTTCATAATATCGATTGCCGCTTTTCTTTTTGGCCACAGCTTTTGTTTGGCCTGTTCTTGCTGTACTTGGGCCTGCTTTTTAAGGTATTCTTCAGAATGTTCGGGTTTACCAACTGGTATGTATCCCCTGGAAAGACCCTCCCTGAATTTAACTAATTCAGGATCTACAGGGGTTACTATTTTGGATTGCGCAAGTTTATCAGCATTTGCCTTCATCATCTCTTGTATGTTAAATTTTTCGTCATAACCTTTAATATTTCTGTTCTTAAACTTCTGGAGCCATGATGGCTTATCTTTTTCTGGCCACAGCTCATCTCTTACCTTATTTCTTTTATGCTTTGCCCACCGCCTTTTCGGTCCGCCCACGATAAGATCCCCATATCCCTGAAAGAATCCAGGCCTCTTGGCATCCCCCGCTATAATCTTATCAATACCCTTTTTGGCGTGCTGTCCGCCAATAGCGGGATCCTTCATAAAATCAAGATAGTTCATCGATGGGTCGGATAGCTTGGCATACTGCCAGTCACGGAGAGATTTATGGAGTTTTATACCAGCCTTGCCAAGATTCTGGTTC
>Ga0098047_10000212_pt1 | contig 23244 bp, 24 predicted proteins | sample 12_taG_FD_92585 | JGI IMG/M metagenome (GOLD analysis project Ga0098047, IMG submission 92585) | Marine viral communities from the Subarctic Pacific Ocean - 12_ETSP_OMZ_AT15267 metaG | ecosystem: Environmental > Aquatic > Marine > Oceanic | place: Subarctic Pacific Ocean | collected 2015-01-16 | reverse complement strand
CAAATCACAAACTTAATTGAGTATACTGGTTCAGTTGACTTCGATGTTGAAGGTGCTGAAGCTGATGACTCAGAGTTTTAATACCAATTAGTTTACAACTTCTCTGTATGTAGACTAATTACCCAAGAGGGATAAGATAATCAATAAGGAAGTCATGATTATTCTTATAGCACTCGGTCTCTGTGCCTTAATGATGGTAGATTACATCGATAAAGGGGTATAGATTCAATCCTAAGAGACTCTATCTGATCCCGTGTGGGTCAGGTAGGGTTTCTTTTATTTCCCTCTGATGGGAATACAGAGGCATTACAGTTTGTTCTAGGCATTAAGGTACCTTATAGGGAACTACCTAGAACGGAGGTGATAATGCAAGAAGCCCAGAAGATATACACTCAAACTGATATTAAAGAAGGAAAGAAAAAGATACATCCTAATTCACTAGCCAACCTCAAACCTCGTCATGATAAAGAGCATATGGCTATGATGACTGCTAAGGCAACTGAAGCTAGGCTAGAGAATGAAAGGATGAAGGAACAGATGAAGGATGTTCTAAGTTTAGTTAACAACTTATCAGATAGCCTGATGGATTCTATCCCTAAGGGATTAACCGTTATGAAGCTAGCTATGATCAAGGCTATATCGAGTGACGATATGGTTGAGGCTGCACGACTCGCCTCTATTGTTGCTGAGTATGAACAACCTAAGCTACAACGTTCTGAAAATGTCAATACAAACTTTGACTACACGGATCTTACTGACGATGAATTACAGAAAGAACTAGACAGACTATCAGGACATTAATCCAGGGGCTTAATTGCCCCTGTTTTTTATTGCACAACCGACACCTGTCTGAAGTACATGCTTTTTTTTGAGGCACCGACAACTGAGACAGGCATCCGAACCGACAACTGGAGGACATGCATAATGCCAGCATATACTATTACAATAAGAGATACTGAAGACTTAACTAATGTCAAGGTTAGCTTTGAGTCAGAGGGTATGGAGTTAGTAGATGAGGATAGTAAAGCTTTCCAACTCTGCGCTTACATACTTGATTGTATCCAACACTTAGAAGGAGCAGATAATGCTACACAGCACTAACAATACTTTGCAACAACGAGAAGAAAGGTATGGTTCCTTTGCGACTCAAGGTGCAGTGGCGCAAAACTTTAAGACAGTGATGCGGATGACAATGGGGTGGAATGATCTGTCCCCTTGCCAAAAGGAATCACTTGAGATGATAGTCCATAAGATTGGACGGATACTAAACGGTGACCCTAACTATGCTGACAGTTGGCATGACATTGCGGGGTACGCAACGTTGATAGACAAACAATTAGGAGGCCACTAAGATGTCAGGTAAGGGATCAAGACCCAGACCTATACCCAACAAAGATAAGTTTGAGGATAGTTGGGATAAGATATTTGGAAGTAAGACGAAAGAATCTAAGAGCCCTTCGGGCTCAACCAAGGAGAAAGATAAGAGGAAATAATTTATGTGTAATATTTTAATAGCTTTAGTATTAATTGGGGTGACCATCTATGTGTCTGACTCCTTACTAACAGTAGCTCAACGCAATTGGATCAAAGAGGTGACTCGGTATGAAAAAGTGGTGGCGTATCTGGGCAAAATCTTTGGGCGAAAAGGTCGGGGAGACTGATAGCCAAGCAGATCTGATAGCAGGTGTAAGAAGTTTCTGGTGGGTAATCCACATGCTCACCTGCTTTATGATCATCATCAACAACGCAACCAATATGGGGTGGCTATGATAGCTCTAAAGATAGTTAATTGTGACGACAGTAAAAAGTGGTACGCTTCCTTAGTGGGAGAGACTGTTCCCTTATTGGATGTAGAAGAAAATGAATTCAAATCCAGGGAACCTGATGGATATATTAACTTCGTATCTAAAGATGATGCTGAAATTATCCATACAAGTTAGGAGATAACATGGAATATAAAACCTGTACAAAATGTGGAGTAAAGAAAGAGTCATATGCCTTTGGTATCTGTAGTGGTGGTAACTATAGGCGTACAACATGTAAGCTCTGTGAGAATTCTTTAGCTAAGGTACGTAAGAAGTTGCGAGAAGCTCTCGATCCTCCACTAGAAGATCACCAATGTCCCATCTGTCTGCGTAATGCAGAGGAAGCTAAGGGATGTGGGGGTGTAAACAAATCCCCTTGGACTCTTGATCACGACCATTTAACAGGACTATTTAGAGGGTGGATATGCCACTCTTGTAATCGAACCCTTGGTGGACTGAAGGATGACTTCGGTACACTGGATAGAATCAAAACATATTTAAAGAAAGGTAGAGTATGAACACGTCTAATAAAATCTTATCCGACATAACTGTCTTTAGTAAGTACGCTAAGTTTGTACCAGAGCTAGAGCGCAGGGAAACTTGGGAAGAACTTGTTACAAGAAACAAAGAGATGCACCAACGTAAGTACCCTAAGCTTAAGAGGGAGATAGAGAAAGCTTACAAGTTTGTATACGATAAGAAGTGTCTGCCTTCCATGAGAGCCCTGCAGTTTGGTGGAGCACCTATTGAGCTAGCACCTAATCGTATCTATAACTGTGCTTACCTTCCAGTAGAATCTGTAGAAGCATTCGCTGAGTCTATGTTCTTATTGCTGGGTGGGACAGGTGTAGGTTACTCTGTTCAGAACCACCATGTACGTAAACTACCTGAAGTTGTGGGGCATAAGAAACGTAAGCGTAGGTTCTTAGTCTCAGATAACATTGAAGGTTGGGCGGATGCAGTTAAGGTTCTCTGTGAATCCTACTTCTATAACATGATGGAAGTTGAGTTTGACTTCCGAGACATCAGACCTAAGGGTGCATTGCTCATCACTACTGGTGGTAAAGCCCCAGGCCCACAGCCCCTTAAGGATTGTATTCACAATCTAAGATCTATCTTTGACCAAGCAGTAGGCAGACAGCTAACCACACTAGAGGTGCATGATATGATGTGCTTCATTGCTGACGCTGTACTTACTGGTGGTATTCGTAGGGCTGCTATGATTTCATTGTTCTCAATGGATGACTCAGCCATGCTTGGGTCTAAGTCAGGTAACTGGTGGGAGGATAACCCTCAAAGAGCAAGAGCTAACAACTCTGCAACTCTACTACGCCATAAGATTACGAAGGAAGCCTTCGATAAACTATGGGAACGAGTAAGACTTTCAGGCTCAGGTGAACCAGGGATCTACTTAACTAATGATAAAGACTGGGGTACTAACCCTTGCTGTGAGATTGGACTACGGCCTTATCAGATGTGTAACCTAACTGAAGTTAATGTATCTAACATAGAATCCCAAAAGGATCTCAATGAAAGATCAAAAGCTGCAGCCTTAATTGGTACACTTCAAGCAGGGTATACTGACTTCCATTACCTAAGACCTGAATGGCAAGAGACTTGTGAACGTGAGGCTCTTATCGGTGTAGGTCAGACAGGTATTGGTTCAGGTACTGTACTTCAATATGATTTAACAGAAGCTGCCGAGGAGGTAAAGAAAGAAAATGAAAGAGTCGCTAATTTATTGGGCATCAACTGCGCTGCACGTTGTACTACTGTCAAGCCAAGCGGTACTAGCTCTTGTGTGTTGGGGAGCAGTAGTGGTATTCATGCTTGGCATAACGACTATTACATTCGTCGCCAACGGATTGGAAAGAACGAGGCCTTATACGGATACTTCTCTAAACACCATCCAGAGTTGGTGGAAGACGAGTACTTCAAGCCTGAAGAACAAGCTGTCATAGAGATACCTCAAGCTGCACCTGAAGGATCTATACTACGTAACGAAAGCCCAATCGATTTACTTGACAGGGTAAGTAAGTACAATGTAGAATGGGTAGAGGCTGGGCATAGGGAAGGTCAGAACAGTCACAATGTATCCTGTACTATCTCCGTTAAGGAAGGTGAGTGGGAGCTTGTGGGTGAATGGATGTGGAAGAATCGTTACCACTTCAATGGCATCTCTGTCCTACCATATGACGGTGGTACTTATGTACAAGCACCCTTCGAGGATATAACAGAAGAAAGATATCGAGTAATGGAAGGTGCCCTCTCAGGTATTGACCTAACTCTCGTGCAAGAAGTGGAAGATAAGACTGACTTGAGTGCCGAAGCTGCATGTGCAGGCGGTGCTTGTGAAATAACTTACTAAATATAAGGGTCTAACTTGGGAAAGAATAAGGATAGAAAGCAAAAGCAATACAAAGATACACATCAATCTCATATTAACTATGCACCTAAGACTGCCAAGCAAGCTGAACTATTCAGAGCATTGGACTACAAGGATCTGTTAGTTGTTCTCGGTGCGGCAGGTACAGGTAAGACATACACCTGCTGTGTGAAGGCAGCTCTGTGGTTAGTTAAGAACAGGATAGATAAGATTGTATTAGCTAGAGCTAACGTACCTACAGGACGATCACTTGGTGCAATCAAAGGTGGTCTTGAAGAGAAACTTGAACCTTGGCTAATGCCAATGACTGACGTAATACGTAAGACGTTAGGAGGATCTTACTATGATCTGTGTGTTAAGAGAGGAAAGATAGTACCTGTAGCCCTTGAGTCAATTCGAGGTCGTTCATTTGATAATTCTTTTATACTGATTGATGAGTGTCAACAGCTGACAATCGAAGAGATAAAAGCTATCACGACTAGAGTTGGTGAAGGATCTGTGCTGTGCCTTATGGGTGACCCCGCACAAACAGACCTCAAGGCAGGGACAGGGATACGAATCTTCCTTGACCTTATTCAAAAAGAAATGCCAAGCAATGCATACGTTATACAGTTTGGACTTGACGACATCGTTAGGTCTGACACTTGTGCTGCGATGGTAAGGATGTTCCATAAGGCAGGGCTTTAAGTATACGCAAAGTCTAACTATATGTAACCATTATGTACCCTTAAGTACACTTAATGTAATACCAAGAGGACTGAAATACTTTACATCTTGACAGATATGAAACTATATGTACAATATTCTGACATAAATGTAAGTATACTTTTATTAACAGACCTGAACAGAGTCCTGAAACTGTTCCTAAAGGAAACTATAATGAGCAAATACGTATTCGATATAGAAACTAATGGGCTATTCCCTGATGAGATATGGTGTCTTGTCATGGAGGATACCCAGTCAGGTGAGGTTCACTCTTACTCTGACTTCGATGATGATCTTCCCTCACTAGCTGAAGGGTTGAATAGACTGACTGAAGCTGCCTTGATTACTGGGCACAACATCATAGCTTTTGACTTACCAGTACTGAAGAACCTAACAGGTTGGGTACCGAGTGATAGCACTAAGATCTGGGATACCTTTCTAATGTCTCAGTTGTGCAGGTATCAACGAGGACATCTGCATGGGTTAAAAGGTTGGGGTGATTTCTTTAAGTACCCTAAAGGTGATCATGAGGATTGGTCTTGCTACAGTAAAGAGATGTTGAAGTATTGTATCCGAGATGTTAACTTAAACGCCAAGGTATACGAACGTCTTTCTAAAGAAGCATCTGTTCTTATTAAGAAGAACCCTAACTTCCTTAACGCTTTAAAGCTGGAGCATGACTTCGCTCTTATCAATACAGAGATAACCCAGAAGGGTTGGGTCTTTAATATGGATAAGGCTGAGTCTTTGTATACGCATATCTTAGAAGAGATGGAGCACATTGAAGATGAGATCAATCCTCAACTAGGTAAGGTTGCAGTGATGCGTGGGAACAAGGAAGTGGACCAGATAACTAAGAAGGATGGTTCATACTACAAGAGAGTCATCGATTGGTTCCAACTAGAGGAAGACTGTAGAGCTTCCGATGGTCCTATCAAAGGCCCATACACTAGGATTGAACTTGTAGATGTTAACATTGGTCAGATGGCAGAGGTCAAGAAGTTCTTAATGGACAGAGGGTGGAAGCCTGATGACTGGACTGTTAAGAAGATCAATGGTAAGTGGATTAGACAAAGCCCTAAGCTGACAGACACTTCGTTAAAACCTTTGGGTAAGTTAGGTAAACTAATCAGTGATTACTACATGCTACGTAACAGGCTTGGAACAGTCGAGGGTTGGATAGAGGAGGTTAAAGATGGGGAGAAATTTAATGATGGTCGTCTTCATGGCTCTATGTTTACAATTGGTACTCCATCGTTCAGGTGTAGACACAGGACAATCGTTAATATACCAGGGGTTCATGCGGACTACGGTAAGGAACTACGCAGTCTCTTAACCTGCGAAGAAGGGTACAAGGTAGTAGGTGCTGACTCTGCTGGTAATCAGTTCAGAGGACTATGCCACTACATCAATGACCCTGAGTTTACCAATGAGGTAATCAATGGGGATGTTCATCAGCGTAATGCTGACATCTTAGGGATCAGTAGGCCTAAGGCTAAGAACTTCATCTACGCCTACCTATTCGGGGCTGGCTTAGGGAAGCTGGGGGAAGTAATCTCTGGTAAGAAGTCTCCTAAGATTGGTAAGGAAGCTGACCAGAAGTTTAAGGATGCACTCCCAGGTCTTAAGGTTCTCAAGGATTCACTTGAGGATGAATTCCGTAGGTCTCAGATGCAGACAGGTCACGGCTTTGTGGCTGGAGCTGACGGTAGACGTATCATGATAGGTTCAGAACATCAAACACTGAACTACCTACTGCAAACATTGGAGGGTATTACTTGTAAAGCCGCACTAGTATACGCTTACAAGAAGATCAAGGAGAAAAACCTTGAGGCTTACCCTACCTTATTCTACCATGATGAGACAGTGTTTGTAGCAAAAGAGTCTGATGCAGATGCCGTAATGGAGATTTGTATTGAGGCTTTTCGAGAGGCACCTAAATCTGTAGGTGTTATGTGTATGGATGGTGACGGATCAATAGGAGATAGCTATGCTGACGTTCACTAATGTAGGAAAAGAAGAAGGGGTTGACTTCGATAAATGTTTTATTGATGCTGACTCTATGTTATACCGCATTGCAGCTACAGTATCTACTGATGCTCAGGCTCAGAGTACTTTCGATCTAGCATTGAAAGCTGTGATGAGGGACACCAACAGTGCTAAAGGGTACGTCTCTGTTAAAGGTAAAGGGAACTTTCGGCATGACTTAGCTGAAGATTACAAAGGTAATCGAAAGAACTCTAAGGTAGATCCTAAGATTAAGGAAAGGCTTGATAACCTATACCAGTACTGTTGGGATACCGATTGCGTACCCTCTGATGGATGTGAAGCAGATGACATAGTATCTATCTGGGCTACTGAAGCAGAAGAAGCTGGGGATTCCTGGGTCATAGCTCACATTGATAAGGATATTGACATGGTACCTGGGTGGCACTACAACTTCAACAAGAATCTCTTATATCAGATTGAACCTGACCAAGGGCACTACCTCTTATGCAAGCAATTGCTGACAGGAGATTCCTCAGATAACATTAAAGGGCTTAGAGGTATTGGCCCTAAGACTGCTGAGAAGATTCTTGATGGTGTGTCTGTTGATAAGATGTTGGATACTGTAAGGGCTACGTGGAGAGATAAACATCCTCGTGATTGGCAAGATCAACTTGACCTATGCTTCAACTTAATCTATATGCGTAGGAGCTTTGACGAAATCAAAGAGCTTAAGCTTGATGATATGTTTGGCGAAGGGGAGCTACGATGATTAGCTTTGACGATGTTGGTGGAACCATTAAATCTAAAAGTAAATATATTATTAGTTGGCGTAATTTAAGTGAATACGAAAAGTATGCGTTTAAGGAGTATCATCAGTTCTTTAAAGAAGAACCAGACTCTTTGGATCTTGAGTCTTGGATTAAACAAAGAGGCTTTGATGGTGTATGTGACTGGCTAGATGATAGCTACTTTAAGATGACTGAAACATTAAGGGAGTTAGTATATGAAAATAGAATCTGAGAGGAGTATACTAGAAGGTGATCCCCCAAAAGGTATGGTATTAATAGTTGACCCACCTGAAGGTCATAGACATGGGTTCCCAAGGGAGTGCCCTAAGGGGTACAACGATTGGGCTTGGGAACAGAAAGGAGATTGGATGGTAGAACAGGGATATCCTCGTAAAAAGATAGAAGCTTATGGGGATTATTTTCATTGTAGATATTGGGAGATGGAAAAGCATGACTAAGTTTATTGGTTTTGGATTATGGGTATTAGTCGTAATAGGTTTATTCTTTACTGTTAAGTTCACAGTACAAAATCTATTCGATTATATTATTTTAGTTTGGGTAAGTGGCATACTAGTAGCTCTGCCTATACTGGCTTGGAAGGAGGATGAATGATGGGATGTTGGCATATATTCGGCAAGGTAGTTTCATTTGAGATACGTAATGGTGTTGGGTTTGACATTGAGTTTGTAGATAGCAGACCTGTGTGGGCATACAACGCTACTACTGAGAAGAGATCAGCGATGGCACTCGAAGGTGTTGTGATCCTAGTCCCCTTCTTCTTACTAACTGTTGGTAGTCTTTGGGCAGAACTCGAGGAATCCTGATGGTATTGAAAATACATTCATCCAAGAAAGTATCCTACGATGACTTCGTAGAGTATGCATTCATTGGAAGTCTTAATGAACAAATGATGACGGGGTGTGTCATCCAGCATAAGGAAGATTTTGTTAAGGACAACCAGGAATTCTTGAAAGAGAAATACGAAAGGTACTACAACGGTAAAGGTAAGGGGGGAGGGTTGGATACTAGATACTGGGGAATAAGGTTGGACTGGACTACACCTGCGGAGGAACCTATGGAACCCATTGAGACAGAGGATGTCAAAGATACAGCTGAAGATGAAGAGCTGAAAGACTATGTTAGGGTACAACAAGCCTTAGGTGGTCACACTTACAATTGATACTAGGAGATGTACAATGAGTGACACGTACTTGGGCCATTGGAGTTATGATGGCCCTGACTTTGATCCCGATGATTACTTTGGGTTTATATATTTGATAACCTGTAATCATCCCGAAGAACCTAAAAGGTATATAGGTAGGAAACAATTCCACATGTACCGCAAGGGGAAAGAGAGAGCTGTCTCCAACTGGAAGACATATACAAGCTCATCTTCCCACATAAATAAATTGATCAGTGATCTGGGTAGTGAATACTTTACGTATGATATACTACAACTGTTCAAGACTAAGGGTGGCCTATCCGCAGGAGAGGTAAAGGTTCAATGGTCGTTAGACGTATTGACCGAGAAGTATCCTGATGGTAACCCTGTATTCCTGAATAGACAAATTGGTGCAATTAAATTTATACCGAAGGAAACTATTAACGATGAAACAAAACATAGACTCGACGGAATCGCAGCTTCAATACGAGAAGAGCTTGAAGAACAAGAAGGTAGCTCGGATGAAGAGGGACAAGGAGAGCCAGAAGAAAAGAAGGATGGTAAAGAAGCTTAAAGAACAACGGTGGTCGTAATGAGTAAAGATAGATTTGTAAAACACATAGCATGTAAACACTGCGGCTCCTCTGATGGGGTCGGTATGTACTCCAATGGGGTAGGCAAGTGTTACGTATGCAATAAAACTACATTTGATAAAGAAAGAGAAGTCGATATGCAACAACCAGAAACCTACGTAGCCCATGAATCAATGGAGACAATTGAATCCTATGATACTCGTGGTGTACAGGAAAGAGGTATCACAAAGCAAGTCGCTAAACATTTTGGGATGAAGGTATCGTATAACCAAGACGGTACAATCGAAGCTCACTACTATCCTTACACTAAGAAAGGGGAAGTTGTAGCTTATAAGATACGGGAATTACCTAAGTCCTTTAAGGTTAAGGGAGACTTCAACGACATTGAACTGTTCGGTCAGTCTTCTTTCAATCGTGGTGGCAAGATCCTAGTGATCACTGAAGGTGAACTGGATGCTATGGCTGTGGCTCAATCTAACTTAACTCAAAGTGGAAAGATCTATGCCACTGTCTCACTTCCATCCTCAAGTCAGCTAGGTCCATTGATTGCTAACAGGGATTGGGTACGATCGTTTGATACAGTTGTACTTATGTTCGATCAGGATGAGGCTGGTGAGAAAGCTGTGGAGAAAGCAGCTAAGATTATCGGGTGGGATAGGGTAAAGATAGCTCACCTACCTGAGAATGATCCATGTGAGACTTTAATAAAGCATGGGCATAGCGCAATCATTAACGCTTACTGGAATGCAAGACCTTATACTCCAGCCAGTGTAGTGAGAGGGGAAGATATATGGGAAGAGTTTACTAAACGTAAGTCTGTTGAGTCTGTCCCATACCCTAGTTGCCTATCAGGTCTTAACGACAAGCTATCAGGTATGAGGCAAGGGGAGATTACCTTGTTCACCTCAGGTACTGGTAGTGGTAAATCAACAATGATCAAAGAGATCATCCTACAACTTAAGACTGAGACAGAAGATAACATTGGTATGATATCCCTTGAGGAATCTATTGGTGACTCAGCTCAGAAGTTTATACAGATGTTTACCCCTGAAGATCCTACAGAAGAACAGGAGAGAAAAGCGTTTGATACAGTATTTGGAGATAATCGTCTCATCTTGCTTGATCATAACGGTGCTGTATCTGATTCATCTCTTATAGATCAGATAGAGAACTTATGTTTACTGGGTTGTAAGTACCTAGTACTAGACCACATCACCATTGCAGTATCGGAAGGTGCTGATGGTAAAACAGGGAATGAAGCTATCGATGCTATCATGTCTGACTTACTTAAGATTGTAAAGAAGCATGATGTATGGCTAGGTATCATATCCCACCTAAGGAAATCCCAAGGGAAATCCTTTGAGGAAGGACACCTCGCTTCTATTGATGACATCAAGGGCTCAGGTTCTATCAAACAAATCAGCTTTGATATTGTTACCTTTGCTCGTAACTTGATTGCCACCAATGAAGATGAACGTAACACAATACACCTCAGGGTCCTGAAGTCCCGATTCACTGGACTGACTGGCGACTGTGGTTCCGCCTACTATGATCAGAAGACTAGACGTTTGAAAGGTCAGGTAGATTTCTTAGATTTTATAGATTAAGATAGGAGTTCAAATGACTAATGCTATTCACGAAGTAGCAGAGTACATTAGGAGTAACAGAGAGGGTGCTCGGGGGAGGAATCACTCGGGCATCGGACTGCTTAACAGGCATGTAGATTACGGTATCGACTACGAAGAGTTGGTTGTGACTGCAGTGCTTACTGCTCAAAGTGTATTCTTAAGGTCACGTAGCTCTAACGGTAAACCATTCAAGTTAACCAACACCTCTTCCTCAATCGGATTAGCTGTGATATCCAGGATAGGAATAACTAGTAGCACCTATACAGAACTATTTTCTGTGGGTGATTTATTCATTGAAGCTTTCCTACAGCTGGGTTACATAGAAATCGAGAGAGAGTACGAGGGGTATCGTGCCCCGTATGTTGTATTCCTAACAGAGAAGTGGGAGGATCTGGGAGAGATCCCTCCATCATATGAATCTGCTACCCTATCAGGTACAAATTTCAGAATGTTCCCGCCTATAACTGGACTAAGGAACCCTATAACCAAGAGGCCATATATCAAACGTATGACCTCTGAGAGGGACTTTAGCCAACTCTTAGATGAGCCCTTTGTTAAAGCTTTAGACAAGCTACAGAGGGTTAAGTGGCGTTTAAACACTACCCTTGTTAAAGCACTTAGGGATAACGTATCTAAGTTCGTAGACATGGAAGATAAATCAGATAAGGGTAGGTCGAAAAGGATTGAGATGAAGTTCACCTTAACTAAGGCTAGAGCTATAGGCACTAGGAGTTTCTTCCAAGCAGTTGAGTGTGACTATCGTGGTAGGGTTTACTACACTGAACCCTTCCTGAACTTCCAAGGTTCAGACATAGCCAAGGGACTCTTTGAGTTCTCTGATGGTAAGGTTGTGGACGAGAGGGGGTTCTATTGGTTGTGCATTCATACTGCATGTTCTTATAATCAATCGTATACCCTGAAGGAACTGGAGAAACTAACATGGATAACCAAAGACTACAAAAGTCATTTAGAAGAGGAAGGGTTAGACACTCTATCCGTAGACAAAATGACTTTAGAAGACAGGGCAAGGTGGACTATAGAAAACATGGACAGTCTTTTAGAGGATGGGAAGAACCTAAGGTTCCGAATGGAGGCAGAGAAACCAGTGACTCTACTGGCTTGCTGTCTGGACCTGAAGGGATACTCCGAGGCTGAAGGGGACTACTACTCCAGACTTCCTATCCCTGTTGACGGGAGTAACAATGGATGGCAGCACTTGGCTGCGATGTCTAAAGATAAACAAGCTGGAGAACTTGTGTCACTTGTTCCTCAAGATATACAAAAGGACTTTTATGTACAGGTTGCGAAACGTTTAATAGGTAGGATGCCTGAATGGTTTGCTGAACGTAGTATGCCTATGAAGTGCATAAGGAAAGGGATAGCTAAACGTGGGGCAATGACAAGGGCGTACTCTGCAGGGCAACGTAAGATAGCAGAGAACATGTATCATGACTGTAAGGTAGAAGGCTACACTAGGAAGTACAAGATCTCAAGAGATGACTGTGACCTACTAGCCCGTAACCTAATACTAGCAATCAACGATACTTGTGTGGGCCCCCTGAAGACCATGAAGTTCCTGCAGAAAGTAACTAACTTCCTCATCGACAGTGGTGAGACTTGTCTGCAGTGGACTACACCCTCAGGATTCCCTGTGCTGTATGAAGTATGGAAGCAAAAGAATATGACTTTCCGTAGTACCATAAGGTCTATAGGTAGGATAGGTCATAGTGTGAAGATACCTGTGATAACTAAAGAGGGTAACCTAATACCCTGCAGGAGATCCTTTGCATCTGGATGTTCACCTAACTTCGTACACTCAATGGATGCTGCTCATATGGCTAAGGTCATTGAGGCATTCCCTGGGGACTTTGGGGCTGTACATGATTCATTCTCTACACATGCTTGTGACATTGATAAACTTGTTGAGCACACTAAGTGGCAGTTTGCCATGTTGTATAATGTAAATAACTTCTTTGATATAATTGAATCAATGCTGATTGAGAACTTCAAAGGATATTCTGTAACACAACCTGAGCTTGGAGACCTTAAAGTCGAAGAGGTAGTAAGCTCAGATTATTTCTTCTCGTAACCTAAGGATTATCTATATGAGTGATAAGAAAAAAGTAGTACAAATGCCGGGGGTTCTGGCTACAGATGAGCCGGTATTAACGGAGGAGCACTTCAAAGTTGAAGAGAATTTAATTCAAGAACTTGATGAGCTGGTCCATAAATATAATGGAAGAATGTCCAACCTAGCAATGATTGGTGCGTTAGGTCTCTATATGAATATGGTATCCCTTGGGTGTTTAGTGGAGGTAAGTGATGAGTAGTTATGAGATAATGGAAGAGCTGGAACATAAAGTAATTGATTGGGGTTATGATAAAGGTATCCTAACAGATGCACCCCCAACAACCGAGCGTAAACTAAAGCAGTTCTCCAAGACTGAAGAAGAAGTTGCTGAACTTGGGGATGCTATACAGTCTGATGATAAGGGGGAAGCAGTTGATGCCATCGGTGACATACTTGTTACTCTTGCTATTCAAGCTAAGCTTTGGAATACTAATCTATATGAGTGCCTCGATGAAGCTTATGAGGTTATCAGTAAACGAACTGGACGAATGGTTGATGGAATATTCGTCAAGGATAAATAACTATGAGTGAGAAACAATCTTTTAATATTATGAGGCATGACGGTGTTGATGACATGGATTACGTTGAGGAGCTAGGGCTTGACCCTACCCTTGCGTACACCCCTGAGATTAACAATGCAATCATTGATCACGTAGCCGCAGAGAACTACGCAGGTTATATTGATCGAGGCATTGAACCAGATGAAGCCGAGAAGATGGCTAATGTTCTTGCCAAGAAAGCAAGAGACACTGTGGAACATGCGCAACCTATACTGAAAGGTAAAGGTTACTAAAAAAAAGGACCCCAATTAAGGGGTCCAAGAGGGCTCCTAACGGGGCCCTTTATTTTTTTATTGTTGTAGTTATTCGTCGTAAGCAGAAAGGAAGTCCCCTAACCCTAAGTCATCTGAATGGTACTGTAGGATCTCAGCATCAGTCCCGAAAGCCTCACGATCTTTCATTAATTCGTGAGCAACCTTACGGGATCTCTCGTTTGCTTTACGTACTAGCTTAGCAACCTGAGTCCTGATATCTTCGTCTACTAATACACCATCAGAATTACGGGTAACCCCATACTCGTTCTTGAGTAAGAACTCTTGTGCTGCAAAGAGATTGCCGTAAGTAGGATTCTCTAGTAGCTCTCTCTTAAGAGTCTGACCTCGAGTATCTTCCTTAGGTAAGTTCTTCAACCTAACTAATTTATTAGCAACCCATTCAACTAGCAGTCCATGCTCTTCCATATCAATTGGAGAGTTACCTTCTGTCTCCGCTAGCTTCCTAAATTCCTTCCGACCAAAATGTACATTACCTGTGACATTCTTTTCTAAACTATTTAAGACTCTACCAGAAGTAGTGATATCGAACCATGAGTTATTGATAGCTTTCCTTGAGGCATTCATAGATCCCAAGTCAGTTACAATAGCATCATAGATAGGTAGAATAAATGGAGTCTTACCCCCACCTTCCCTAACTAATTTATCCCAAGTCCTACCTGAATATAAATCAACTATCGTAGCACCATCTGATCCTTGGCCAAAGGCAATAAGTATACCACCCCTAGCTTTACCACCTACTAATCCACCCTTAGGCGCAAGAGGAGAGAACTCCTTATACTTAGGTGTCACCTTAGCTTTAACTTGCTTAGGTAGATTGTCTAGTCTCTTTTGGATTAATGCTTTCCTAGTTGGATTGCCAGTAGCTGCTAACGCCTTCTCAAGAGATTTCTTAGTAGCTCTCCTTCCTTCAAACAGTGGCTCAGCAGGCACAAAGGAGTAAGACTCTTTCTCCGTATCTACCTTAGTTATGAACCCACCAAAGCTGACAGTACCACCTGATTCACTATGGAGTTCCACAGGTCTGTTGTACATAGTCGAGACTTCAACGAAGTTCTTAACGCTTGTAGTGAAGTCAAGTACATCTTCCCCAAGTGTTAACTCAAGAGCTGCATTCCTAAACTCACTTAGGAACTCAACGCCCTTCGCAAGACCTCCAGGGAAGAACTTCTCCAGAGAAGTCTTAAGCTCTTGGTTTTTCTTAGAAGGATCAACAACAGTATCGTATACAGACCCAATCAAGTTAGATAACTCTTGTCCGTATGCGAAGGTCATCAGTGGAGGCTTAAGGAAGTTTGCCTTATCCGAGACAGCTATCTTAATCATATCCCTGAGAGCTGGTATAGCTTCCTCTGTGTAGCCGTACTTACGCATCATTGCTGAATCAAATAAGAGGGCTCCACCTAACTCACCATTCATAGCTTCCCCAATGTTCTCCGCCAAGATATCCCTAAGGTCTCCCTCAAATGCATCTCGGTTAGGTATATGTTGCCAAGCACCAAGGTTCTTTTCCTGACCCCTTGCCCGTAACACACCAACACTGTAAAGTTTATTCTTTAAGCCAAGTGATGCAATGATAGATGCTAAGCCATTCGAGATACCATCCACTTCAACTGCATTCACAGAAGAATGGAAAGACTTACCTGACTTAACAGCCTCATCGTACTTAGCTAGGTCAACTAGATAATCAAGTACTTGAACGAAGTGCTTGTGAGTACCTTTAACATCATCAGAACTCAACGTCTCAAGGAAAGACTTCACCTCAGTATCTTCCATCAATGAAGCTGGAATAGTTTCTGAGATACCATCAATACCTATGATACCTTTCGGGGTTACCTTAACCCCTGCGAGTTCCTTATTGGTTTTAGATGGGTCAAAGTTATCCAGAGCATTCTTTATCTTACCACCGATGCTAACCAGTTGCTTGTACCGAGCAGACTTGTTCTTGATATGTGCTCTCGCTCTCTTCTGAGCTACCTCAGGGCGATAACCACCCCCATCAAAGAATAAGTACCCAAGGTTCTCAACGAAAGCAGTCTCATTCTTTGAGCCACTTCTAGCTTGGATCTCATACTTAACCCCAGAGCCAACCACGTTACGAATCAAATGGTTATTCTGGAAAGATAGTTTATGTTGATGAGTGGTAAGTCGGTTCGTTGATCTCTGATTGAAGTAAGAGTAGTGGAAAGTTTCCCCGTTGTACTTCGATAGGTTAACTAGAGCTTCAAGGTACTTATTAGTATGTTGGAAGTAGGATCTCCTTTGAACTTCCTTATCACTAAACTTTTTAATGCGCTCTTTAACTACATGAATCTCCTCTTGGAGTTGCCAGCTTTTATCGGCAAGCCAAGGGAAATCATTTACTGCAAGTTGAGACTTAACGTCTTCAAGCTCAGCTTCTAGCCTAGCAAGGATAGCTTGCTGCTTTGTAACAGTAGCTAGGATCTTATCCATCCTATCCCTTCCCATGTCAAAAGCATTATGAGTGAAGTTATCTCCACCTCTACTAGCGATAGGGTTGGTTGCTAAAGCATGAGCACCCATCATCACGGCAATCTTAGACCTCTGATTGTCAAATACAACATCGACTGAGTGAGCATTGAGTTTAGCTTCATCTACTTTTGTAGTGTCAGTCTTAGGCTGTTGCCCAGACGCAGCTCGAGAACCTTTCTGCCCATACTGGTGTCTACCTGTAGGGGATTTCTCAACCATCAAACTATAGTCAAAGTCTACTGGTTGATACCTTTCAACTTCCCGTTGGAGAGTGTAGAGTCCTTCCTGAGTTAAAGCATATCCCCTAGCAGTCGCAGAGTCTCCATCCTTTTTCCCAGGAATAATAGTAAGCATCTCTGGGTTAGCTTGAGCATACGTTTCCATAGCCCATTTACCAATCATCTCAAAGGCTTCTGGGGTTAGGTTATCGTAGTCTGCATTGACATCTTCGGTAGGCTGTCCCTGTAGCTCGGCCTTGAAACCTCTAACGCCTTTGAAGATTTCCCTACCTAATCCTTCCATAGACATAGCTTGTTGTAGATCTTCGGCTCTTGCACCTTGTTCATCCTGCTCTACCTCTGCTTCAAACTCCATAGCTTCAGTTCGTAGCAAGTAAGGTTCTATTGTAGAGGCTAAGGCTACTCCATATACAGGGCTTATCCTGACAGGTTGAGTCGTGCTTAGTTCAAAGTTACCCTTGTCATCCATCTTCTCGTAGTTCAGTACCCTTCCTTGTGCATCCAGTTCGGCTTCTTTAGGGTTCCATTTAGGATTCCATTCAGCAATACCTAACCCTCTTTGCGACATCAATACATTTGCTTTAGTTAAAGCTAAGGGATTCTTACCTTTATCCATCTTCATTGGTGTGCTAGTGTCATTATCGTTGAACTGGTCTAATAGGAAATCACCTTTATTAAAGCCCTCTTGGATACCACCAAGATGCTCAGATTCAATAGCTTTCCTAAGAGGATACTGTACAGGGTCAAGGTCTTGAGTAAGTCGAGTGTTGAAGAACCTCAATCGGTTAGTCATATCAGTCCCAAAGACTTCATCAATATTACTGAAGTCCTGTGCTAAGCCTGTTCTTGAGAACAACCCTGGCTGATGCTCGAGTTCCACTTGTCGTTGTTGTAGAGGGTCAACCTCTGGCTCTACACCTACCTGCGCCTCTGGTGTAACCTCAGGGGTTACCTCGGGAATTGCTGTAGGAGCTTGAGTTCCTGCTACTCCAAGCCTATCTACTGGGGTTTCCAGTAAAGACGGGCCTTCCACTGGCCCTAACTCTTCTTCCATCTGGTCATACTCAGCTTGCCCTTGGGCAGCCTGAGCTCTCAACCCTTCAAGCATTCTCTGTCGGTCTGAATCCTGCTGTTCTGCTGTTACTTTCTCGGGCCCAATGATTGTGGCTCCGCCTGCTCGTCTAGCCATTAGCTATTCTCCTATTATCCAACCGTTCTCTACGCTGGTGTCATAGATTCTATGCTTGAGTGGAGACATAGGTGTCATACCCACGCCTCTCTTAACCATAGATCGGGAATCCCCTTCAATAACACCCCGTCCGAAGCCAACAATATTCTCGAGTAATCCTGATGCAGGGGCTTCGCCTGACACTAGGTTCCATACTGCTTCACCAGTATTTCTACTCCTATCTTTATAAAGAGGGAATACGAAGTTGTTACCCCATACTCTCTCTGTTGTTCCTAACAAACCTGTAGAGTACAACGCTCTCAGATACTTCTCTTGATCTGATAGATACGGAGAACCTTCCCCGAACTTAATGAGATCTTTGAGGTACTGAGATGCATACCCTAACATTAACATTGTTACCATCGATGAGAATACAGAGAACTTCATCCCTGGAGTTGCTGTCTTCATCGTATCGTACATATGAGGTATGTGATTAGCTGTAAACTCAGAGATAAAACCTTGGAACTGAGTGAACATTGCAAAGTGAGGATTGCTGTAGAACAAAGGTCTGCTCATAGCCCCTGGCATTGGTACTGAAGCGTTAACAAAGTTAATTAAACCATTGTTAAACTCAGCTTCCCACTCCGCCAATAACTCTGGGGTTGAATCTATCTCTGCTTCTTGCTCTATCTTAAGCTGTAGTGAGAGTGCTAGCATCTTATCAACGGGTATCCCCATGTAGCGTAACATCTTCTCAGCTTCAGCAGACTCATTAGTCTCAGGCTTACCTTCATTCATGTGAATAATGTCTAGATTCTCAATTAAGAAATCATTCCACATAGCTGCTCGCATGGTACGAGTAAGGTTGGTAATACCTTGGAGACCAATCATCTTGAAGAACGAGTTCATTAGTGTTTCAGTGAACTGGTTGCTCTCTGATACACCTGTAACAGCAGCTGCACCTGTCTTTTGGGACAAGAATCCAGCGTTTCTAATTAACTTCCTCGGATCTTTGATGTCTATATGTCTTCGATCTTCACCTACCCTATGCTCTGCCCTACTGAGTTGCCAGTCGAAGGTGCTCATCTTAGGTGTAACACCCGTAAGTCTCCCAACTTCCCTGAAGTACTCATACATTTCCTTACCTAAAAGGATACCGAAAGAACCAGTATTCTGATGCATGTTACGCAATGAAGTTCCTTTGGTGACAAGGGCTAACTCAACCGTTGATGATATAGCAGATAGTGGTAACATTGTAAGAGTTGCGGCTAAGGTTGCAAACTTCTGTGCCCCTCTTAATGCATCGTTCTCTATACGCTTGTAGTTACCAGAGTCAGCGTTAATCAAGTCCCGTAAGTCTGCAGATAGATCTTGAACTAACTCTAATGCTGCTTGAGCTTTGGGCGAGCCTTCCTCTGCATCTCCTCGAAGTTCTCTATAAACATCCCTGAGCTGTTCCATCAGCACTACACTGTCACGACCAATGAACTTAGTCATAGTCATGTAGCGAGCTGAGCCCTTCATGAGGAACTCGAGGTTCCTGAAGACATCTTGCTCTAAGAACTCAGAGAACTCTGGGTTATCCGCAAGGTTAAGTGACCTACGCTTGTGGCCCTTAGGTACTATGCCCCCTTTAGTCAAGTCAAACGCCTCATCTAAGGTGTTAACTTCAGGGTTATCAATGATAGAATCAGTGACAGATGCTGCAACATCTCTACTAAGTCCATAAGTCTCAGCGAGTAGGTTAGTGAACTCCTCTTTCTTCTTACCAATATGCTTCTTTAAGAAACCTTTGCTTCTGAAGATGTGATCTTGCAGTTCACCTATCTGCCTTTCCCCAGCTACCTCTTGGACTGCTGTTATATTCCGATACATTGCATCATCGACAGTGTAGAGTTCTCGAACTAGAGTCTCTATTGCATCCTTGTTCTTAACAAAGGCAGGATCTGATACGTTATTCCAATCTATTTGACTGAAGATATCATCGACACTCTTCCACTTCTTGTTACTATCCCTTTTGGTTATAGGTCGTATCTCTTTCTCATAGAATTTCTGCACAAGGGTCGAGATTGCGGTACGTCTCTTACCATAAGTTCTACCCTTAACCTTAAAATCATTCAGGATCTCTTCGATTGGTCGAAGGAACTTCTCAAAATGGGTAAAGTTTAGTAGCTTATCGTTCTGGAAATCAATACCACCATGTGTTTTATTCTTCTTACCCGCAAACCCATCATATATGAGTCGTAGGGTAGGGCTGCTATTAAGCATGTCAATAGTTATACGTGTGTCAAGAGATGATCTTAATGCAGATACTGGGTCCTTTAGGATATCCTTTAGCTTCTGAGAGGTAGGTCTTGCATCTCTCCTCGTATCAGATTCGGATGCGAAGTCGTCAAGTGTAGTCTCGTCTGGAACAGGAGTTCCTTTCTTGAGCTTCTCTTGCCTGTCTACTTTCTTACTTTTGATCCTATCCCAGAACCCAGACAGTTTAGTTTGAATGTCGGGGACATATCCTTTACTACCTTCTGTTGCAGTCTTTGCCCTTTCATCTGCCCTAAAGCCAGCTGTGGCATCATCAAATCGCTTATCATAATCTGACTTAGCAACCCCAGCATCTTTCCATTGACCTGCTTGGAAAGCTGTAGAGGGTACAGAGAAAGAACTACCAATCATACCACCAGCAATAGCGGCATTGGCCATACGCTCTTCAAGCTCATCATAATCCCAAGTCTTCTCAGATCCTATGACAGCAGATGTGTATTGGGTTAGCTCTTGAAGCATCTCCGTACCACCTTCCATGCCACCTGAGACTGACATCCTTTTAGCAAACTGCTTTAGTATGTAGCTCTTGGTTATTTGATTCTCCATGAAATTACTTGCATCACCGAGATAGCCTAGTAGCTCTCGCTTAGTAGCTTTTGAAAGAACTTGCTCAGCTTCTTCCCTACTTACCGCTAGTCCTGCTTGTTGGATAGCATCGATAGCCTTATCCTTAGCTTCTCCAGTTAAGAAATGCTTAGGGGTGAAAGAACCCATAGCCGCTTTAAGACCTAAACGATCTAATGATGCAGCTATTGCGCCACCTGCAAGGGCAACACCGTAGCTCTTATCTTCCATCTTCCCTGGCATTTCGTCAAGGATCATACCTGAGTACATTGCCACAGGGACAGTTAAGCTAGTTCCGAAAGTGAACGGAGCGGCCACTACTGATGCCATAGTGACTCCCATGTAAGGGAGAGACATTGCAATGTTAGACCCAAGGAACTCTGTGACTTGACCGAATGAAGACCAATCAACATCCTCATAGCTCAATCGGACCTTAGGTGCATCAGCCAACTTAGATCTATGGTAAGCAGCACCGCCCTCAAACCAAGCCTGAGCATCGTCAGCACCCACAGTGTCTGCCATAGCTGCACCAGCCATTCTGAAAGAGTTAACGGCTGATGTTACACCAGCACCAAAAGAATCTGAGAAAGGTGTCTTAGATCTGTTGTCAAAGGTTGCATTCTTATTACGTAATACTACACCTGAGAATAACTCAGGGAAAGATGCGAACTCCTCTTCGTTAAAAGCTTTCTGTTTGAATAGAGGGACACCATTAGAAGGATCTAAGGCTGCTCTCTGTATTAACTCTCGAGCAACATCTATATCTGTTCTCTTTGTGTCGGGACCCCTAAGGCTTCTTAGGCTCTCACCCCAGACGAATCGATCATAACTCTCATCGCTCATCATCTCAGTTGATCTACCAATGAAGGTAGGTCTTGCGATACCTTGGCTGATCAAGAAGTCGGTAAAGGAGTTGCCCTCTTCATCAACTAGATCACCAATCCTACGCCCATAGTCATCTTTTTCTTTTCCAGCTTTTACTTGTGTGTATCCATACTTGTTAGCTAGGTGTGCCACGTACTCTTTAGTAACTTGACCTGCACCTTCACCAACTGAATACCCACCTTCTCTTGTGACTTTAGTAAGCTCAGCAAGGTCTATCTCACGGAGTCTTATTCGTTCACCTGTAGTATCATCCTTAACAGTATCACCGTCAATGAATGAATATCCTGAGGTACCGATTCTAAAGTCGGTTACAGGGGCTGTTGTAGCCTCAGGTACTACTCTCCCCTTTTCGTCTACCGCAGGAGCACCAAAGGATGCAACTGCATCAGATACTCTCTTCATTCTCCCGTGGACACCTGTCATCTCTTCCTGTGACTTACGGTAATCATTGTTATCCAAGAATTCCTGAGAGGCTTCTTGGTAATTACCTTCATTCATAAGACGTACAAAAGTAGGGGAATGCCCCAAGTCACCCCTGTACTCAGCTTGAATAAGCTCAGCTTGGAGTTCCTCAGGGAACTTATCGAACTTAGGTATACGAGCTCTAGCTCTGTCAACATGATGCTGAAAAGCAGGCTCAAAACCTTCCTCGATCCACCTTCCCGTTTGACCTACCCCAAAGGTTGTAACACCTTTAGTGTCGGTATAAGGGGTAGCAACGTACCCCTCTTCCTCGACTACGCGTTTCTCCGCATAGGTTAACGGTCTTCCTAAGTTTTGTTCGACTTGAGCTATTGCGTCTTGCCCATGAAGTACTTCTTTATTGTCGCTCATAATCGACATCTCCTATTAATTAAGATTTCCCTAATCTGTTAGCAACAAGGGTCTTTATCAATGCACCCCCGTTAGGAGGTGAATATGATGGGTCAGGTTTCTTATCAATGTTTTGAATCCATAACATAGCTGGTGATAAGGAAAGATGTTTATCATCAGATGATTCAACAGATGCCTTTTCCCAGTATGTAGCAAATGGATTGTCATCCTTGTCCTTAGGGTCAATCGAAGCTGCTCCCATCGTAACGTACTCATCGTACAATGCTTTGTACACCTCTCCCTTAGTCATAGGTTGTGCATCTTTATTTGCTTTGAGTAGTTGGCTGTTAATTGATTGCATTAAACCATTAACCTTATGGTTAACCTTGCTCCAACCATTAACCCCAATCTCTTGCTCAGGATGCTTTGAAATTGCAAAGAATGTTGAGGGTAACCCGTTATCCTTGATATCAAGGGTGAGTTTTTCATAGTCGAGATAACCTGTAAGATCTTTAGACCCTATAGCTCGTTTATCGCTAATAGCTTGCACATAGTTACCTGCTGATCTGGAGATTGCATTCATAATATTAGAATTAATAAAGTCAGTACCTTTAGGGTATTGGCCTACAAAGTTATCTATAGCTGATCTTAATTCTGCAGGATCAATACCTTTCCTTATTGCAGCTTTAGTCTCATTATCGATACCCTCACTTGATATATGGTCAAAAGCTCTGGCTGTAT
>Ga0098047_10000207_pt1 | contig 23440 bp, 27 predicted proteins | sample 12_taG_FD_92585 | JGI IMG/M metagenome (GOLD analysis project Ga0098047, IMG submission 92585) | Marine viral communities from the Subarctic Pacific Ocean - 12_ETSP_OMZ_AT15267 metaG | ecosystem: Environmental > Aquatic > Marine > Oceanic | place: Subarctic Pacific Ocean | collected 2015-01-16 | reverse complement strand
CCTTTTTATCCGTACCATCTTCAAGATTAAATGTTCTACTTTTCCAGCATCCGTTATTATCACAGCAATCCATAGCACCGTTTGTTGATAAAAATCTGTGATTGGGATAAGCTTCCCATTGTTGAGGTTCTCTACCACCTGCCACGACCACACAAGCCCTGCTTTTACATCTTCCTGCCGGGACAGGAATGGCTGCTGAAGCATGCATGGCAAAAGATACAGGAGTAAGTACACCAACGGAATGATAGATCATTCTTGTCAATTGCCTTAGACTGGTTTTTCCTATCATATTAATTACATTTTTAAGAGGTGGATGAAGATCATGATCAGTTCCGACCTGAACAAAAGTGATTTTACCCTTAAAGTAATCAACTACTTCCTGATAGAAATCAGGGTTCCACCATTTCACGGTAACATCAAACTTCCCGCCAGCATTAATTATCCAGTATTTATCATCAAGACCTGTAGATTCCTGAACCTGAGACATCCATGACACTTCATCGTGTGTTAAATAAATATCTCCTTTAAGAAACTCAAGAGGAATACTTACTCCAAGCTTCTTGCCAATATCCCATGCGTAAGCGTGTATATAATGAAAAGGATTGGTTCTGCTGCTGTTAATCAAATCATCTGCTTTAGCATCTATGACTATAACCTCATTACCATCTTCGTCAACAGGCTTACCGTCTTTTCCGGTCATAAATGGAATAGGTGTAAGATATGGATTGTGTTCCCATATCTCAGCACAGGTAGTTCTTACATCCACAGCGAACTTATCCCCATGTGCTTCCACTAATCCCTTAACCACAGGAGTAATCATCATAATATCACCGGGACTGGTAAAATTTTGAATAACTACTTTTCTCTGGTTTTTACTGGGATTGTTTTTCTTCTCAAATTTTGGATCACCAGCTTGTTCTTTTTTGGCGTCCTCCTGTTTTTTCTTGGCACGAGAACAGGAGCCACAACCCTTCTTGGCTTTAGGTTTTTTTTCGTCTCCAGTTGGAGCATTTTTCGTAGCATTGGCAATTCTTGTCATTCGATTAGCACGACGTTTCGCACGCTGCTGTGCTCTTTCTTCGTTCTTCTTTGCTCTTTCTTCGTTCTTCTTTGCTCTTGATTCTTTCAGTTCTTCCGAAGTTTTCTCAGGCATCTAATTTCCTTTTATATTTAGGCTTACCATTAATTATATCTTTAAAAACAATTATGTACCCATAATTTCAATAGGTGGCTCTTTGGCTAAAGAATAATCCACGTACAGATCAATCTGCACTTCATAAAGATATTTTCTCTTGTAAGCCCTTTCGATATAAGCCCACATATTATCACGATTTTCCATACCGCCGTTTTCTTTTACTTTCCTATCCACCACTTCCTGTGGCTCTTCGCCTGTCTTTTGCATCTCTTGTAAAATATCGTACGAAAAAGCACCGGGATTAAAGCTTTCTGAAGCGTTCTTTTCTACAACTAAAGTATAGTCAACATCTGGTTTGTCGGTAATTTCTATCTCTTTTATTTCCATACTTTTTAATGGTACCACATTTGCTGGCAATTTAAGAACCTGATCTCTCAACTTGCTTAAAAACAAATCTTTGTAATCTTTTTCCAGATACTTTTTGAGATGATCCCTGAATTCATCAAATAACTGAATATTTGCCTCTGTAGGTTCTACTTCGGGGTCACACAAAAGTTCCATCATTTTATGCAATAATGTTCCTTTTTCTGTATCAAATTTAAACCACGTATTTACATCATCAGAAATAAGTGTTCCATGATTCCATTTGAAATCATATTCCACTACTTTGGAATTTTCTTCGTCATTAACGTCACGAAAATTATCGATAATATCTTCAGCCGCTTTTTTTGCATTGGCTTTGCTAAACAAATTAAGGAAATCCTTACTTGCTACATTTTGTTCCTTACTCATTTTATTCTCCAAATAAAAGGTTTTACCGTTAAAATTGTATATACTAAATTATCGACAACATAAAGAAGAAAGTTAGAAGATATGAAAAACTGGTACCAAAAATTGATGCCGACCATCAAAGATGTAAAACCATTCGTAAAAGCAAAAGCCAAAGAATTGAACAGCTTATCGTCTGTTAGGTCAGTTATGGCATGGGGTCCTTACTCCGAAAATGTCAAAAAGTTATCCCAGACCATAAAGGAAGTAGATTTCTTGATTAAGACTTCTTTTCATTCTGATGATATGCTGGCTATCACAACAGAAGATGATTTCTCACCATTAAATATGACCCCTGATGAACTGGAAGACTTCGGATTTGACTCTAAGGTCGTTTCTTTTACCAAGAAAATAATGAAATCTACAGAATATCCATCCAATTATTGGGTTCTTGCCAATAATAAACTTCTTCATTGGGGGCCAATGATGGAAAATCATGACGAATGGATGGAATTGAAAGAATTGGCAGAAAAATACGCCAGTGAAAATACGTCAATAAAAAGTTTTCAAAAAAAATCCCAGACAACCAAAGACAACTGGTACTCTCTTTACAACTCTTATCTGGATAATTACACAGAGAACATGCCGGATGGATGGTACACCTCCAAAGGTAATATCCAGAGAATCACTTCTTCAGCCATCCTTCTTTGATCTTTTTGCAATCTTAATACGAGACAAGCTCGTATAACACGATCATGACGCTACGCATCAAGCTCGTGTGCATGATTCAGAATTAGAAGCGTGTGGGCGAGAGGGAATAATTTCGCGGCGAAAGGTTTGAAGTCTTTATACTGCTTTTAGATAGTTCTGGTTAGAGCGATTCCCAAGTGAATAGCCCTAAATAAAAGAAAAACAGGACTTAAACACTTGGGAACAACGTAATTCCTCTGCTTATCAGTGTAGTTTCGGAATCACGTACAAGGCACATATCCTCGATATTAATTATCGTTATGATGTTTAATATGAAGATATGGAACTCTAAGCAGTTACGCCACTAGGTAATTCATTTCTTCCTTACCTATCGTTCTTGATTTTGTTTTACATGAGTTATCCTTGAACCTGTCCCATTCACTCATGGCCCATCACCCTTCCGGGCTAAGTCAAACAGGAATCGCTAAAGTATTTGACGTACAAGCAAGAATTGTTAATCATCCATATAATCCACACGCCTTTCGGGGTGCTTCAGTCTCGGTTCAACCAAACCCGACCTATTATTTCTCGATAGTAGGTAATCATATTAGAGTGCTGCCCCTAATCGCCACCTAGACCCATATCCAACCAATTTACAGAAAGTAAACTCGTTAGCTGCGATATCTAGGATTTGTTGTTCTTGAATAATTAGAACTATGTGTAGATAAAAAAATGTCTCTTGCAACTCGGGATATCGTTGCAAGAGACTGGTCAGGATGTAATTCGTTTTTATTGTCAGATAGTAATCTGTTGTTTTTACTTATCATTCCTGACCTTTCTGAAGATTCCCTTAACCTTCATATATATAATAGTCAAGAAAGAAAATAAGTTTTACAGAAAAGTGAAAAAACTTTAAAAGTTTTATATCATATCGTCTGACGATAAAAATATATGCCTAAAAAAATAACCACTGAAGAATTTGTCAATATTTCTAAAAATGTTCATGGAAACGAATATGATTATTCATTGGTAAATTATGAAGGCATGCACAAAAAGATAACAATCATCTGCCCAATACATGGAGAATTTGAGCAAAGAGCTAATTGTCACAGATATGGACGCGGATGTGCAAAATGTGGGAAGAATAGGGCTTCAGAAAAATGTAAGAAAAATACTGAACAATTTATAAAAGAAGCTAAAAAGATACATGGTAATAAATATGATTATTCTTTAACAGATTACGTATTAGCACATGACAAAGTCAAAATTATATGTCCTATACATGGAATTTTTACCCAAAAAGCTTATAAGCATCTTAGTGGTCATAATTGTAATAAGTGTGCTGGAAAGCAAAAGTTAACTAACAGAAATTTTATTAATAAATCAAAAAAGATACATGGAGATATATATGACTATAGCAAGGTATCTTATGAAAACGGAAAAACTAAAGTTAAAATAATTTGCAAAAAGCATGGAGAGTTTAAGCAATCTCCAGAAAAGCACCTAATGGGCCAAGGATGTACGAAGTGTCAAATTTCACACGGAGAGAGACTGGTAAGAGATTTTTTAAATGATAACAACATTAATCATGAAATACAAAAAATGTTTCAAGGGTGCAGACATAAAACGTCTCTTAAATTTGATTTTTATTTACCAGAATACAACTTGTGCATTGAATACAATGGAGAACAGCACTATAAACCAGTAAAATACTTTGGTGGAAACAATAAGTTTTATTTATGCAAAAAGAGAGATGAGATTAAAGAAAGCTATTGTAAAGAGAACAATATAAACTTATTGGTTATCTCTTACAAAGATAAAATTAATATTAGTAAAATAATTAAAAATTATCTAAATAATCATATCTGAGTCTGCACCACCACAATGATATTCTACTTCACAAACTAAATTTTCTGCCTCTGGAGAGGCGGGTGCGTTTGTGTCTGTGTAGTTGCTAGGGGTTGGTCCGGAAGGATAATCCTCTTCACAAATCAATCCTTGTGATATAAATATTTTCATAATAGACCATGACCTATATAATAAATTTAAATCTCTAAAAGAGCCACTTGGACTGTCAAGTAAATCAGTTAGGCGACTCATCATAAGGTCTACCCATCCGTCTGGAAATGTATTAGTTCCGCAACCCATTAGGAATACTCCATTAATAATCTTAATATGGCTAATTTAACTGCGTTTTTAGGATCGGGTTCGTCATTAACTGTTTGAGTGACCTTTTGATATAAGGGAGGGCCAGATGTTCTGTAAACAACCCACATTCCTTCTGGAGTCATTTCTAGAACATAATCATCAGGTAAGGCCGTAGTATAGTCAGTATTAAATCTTTGAATTAATACTTGTCTAATTTGTTCAATTTGTTGTGCTCGTTTATACCAATTCATTTAAAACCTATACATTATTGGGTAATTAAATTTTTTATCAAGCATTTCAGTCATTCGTTTAACTCTTCCCTGACCAACAAAATCACTATCAGGAATACTTGTGTTGAAAGTAAGTACAGATGGCTTGTCATTATACTCTATGTATCTACCGGTTGCTCCATCTTTAAGACGGCTGGACATGCCCCAGTCTTCTCTATGGCCTAGTTTAGAACCATCTTCACTACATTTTACTTCCATTCTAAATTCACTATCTATGAGCCAAATACATTCTTTTACAATATTACTTCTAAAACCAACCTCGTTTGCTGTTCCCCATCCCTTGTGGCCAAAATCCATATAATGCATTCCTGCTGGCACATTTTCAAAATATTGAGCTTTTTTAATCCTGTACCAGTTCATTATTTTCTCACATAAATCATCGCTGAATCACCGATGCCTTCCCATTTTGGAATATCAATATAGCCAACGTTTTTCCATTCCTTATCCAACTGGCTATGAAAACACTCATCACCTGTACATCCATAGTTTCCTTCACCCACGTAAATAAGTTTGTTACCATCAAACGCCTTTAAAACATCATTGGCCATCGGATCGTCATATGGTGGCCAAACCATCATTAAAACATTATAACCTTGATATTTTTGCAAAGCCTCCATATGATTTAATTTATCTATATGAAAATACCTTTTATTTTCAGGTTTATATCTACTACCTTCCAGAGGTTGTTGTATATCAGTAGCGGTTATATTCACACCTTTTTCCTGTAGAAGTTTGGCCCACAGGCCGTATCCCGCCCCAATTTCCAGAACAGAATCACTGTTAATAAATTCCACTAATTTATCTATTGATTCTTCGTTAGGTACTGACCAGCCGTAATCTTGAATATATTGGTCACGCCTTGTCCATTCCTGAAAATCTCTGGGATATTCTTGATATTGTTCTGGAGTTCTTCCTAAATTTAACAACTGTTCATCGGTGGGATGTGCCTCTCCGCGAGGACCATATCTCTTTAGATCATCATAAATATTTGCCAGTCTGTACCAATTCATTTTAACCTATAATATTCTGATCCAGCAGTTTTTTCAAAAAATCCCATACTATTTAAATAATTAACATATTCCATAAATTCGTTTAAAGATTCCTGATATGGAATAAGTTGTTCCTTTAGAAGCATAAGCCCATTTTGAATGCTCTGAATAAGGGTGGGATGTGCCTCAAATATATCATGTGTCCTTGCAAGGAAGTCAATTTCTGATTTATGCATCATGGGATTTTCGGCTATGTACTCCAGATCAGCAACCTCATCAGGTGACAAGAATCCTCCGTCTGCCAAAACAGACCACCAGCCTTCTTGTTCTTCGTATCTTGCAGGACCTTGGAAAAAACGTTCTTTCATGCTTATTATCTTCGATAATTAAGAAAATTTACCTTCACATTAAATTTTTTTACCAAAGTAGTGGACAAACGGATTCTACCAGCTATAATAATAGCAGAAGAGAACGGGAAATTAAACAATCCCAAATTAAAATAGAATATATACGGGCCGATGGTTATGGGTTATCTACAGAAAATAAATTCCATTACTACAAACTTGTCCGTTTTTATTAAAGAAACATACTGGGCCGACTGAAGTTAGTTATCAAATTCAATTATACTTTGACCAAAAGCCTGATTTCAACCACTCGTCCAGTTTTTTATTTTAAGGAGGTGCCATATGGCCAAGAATTACGCGAAAATGTCCGGAATGAAAACAAAGAATGTAACCCCTCAGACCCAGAAGGCTAGTCCCGAACAAGTCAAGAACGAGGCTGGTGGATATTCATTCGAGATCGGTGATTTTCAGAAGCTTAATAGATTCTTGATTATCGGTACCGAAAAAGGAACCTATTACACAGGCGAACGCAAGCTGACCAAGAGTAGTGTTTCCAATATTACCAAGTTGATCGAAAAGGACGGCAAAGCCGTTGTTGACCGCGTAGTTAAGGTTAGCGATGAAGGTCTTGCTCAGAAAAATGATCAAGCCTTGTTCGTGCTTGCACTATGTGCATCCTGCGATAATGCAGAAACCAGAAGTTATGCTTTGCACAACTTGTCCAAAGTAGCTAGAATTTCTACACATTTGTTCACCTTCGCTACTTTTGTGGACGGAATGCGTGGATGGGGAACTGGCTTGCAAAAAGCTATCAGTAGATGGTATAATGAAATGAATACAGACAGACTTGCAATTCAGGTCTGTAAATATGCCTCTCGTAAGGTAGAGGGCGAAATGCCTTGGAGTCACAGAGATTTGCTACGCAAGGCTCACACGGTTCCAGCATCTCCAGAACACGCTGCAATTTATCAGTATGTAACTCAAGGAGTTATGAAGGCTGATGAACTACCAGAGTACGTCTGGGGTCACGAAGAAGCTAAAAAAGACGGTGTAAATGTACCAGAATTGGTAACTAAGTATAGATTGTTCAGAGAGTCTGTTCCAACCGAAGCACTTAAAGACCCAAAGGTTTGGGAGGCTATGCTGGATAATGGTATGCCAATTACTGCTATGATCCGTAACTTGAGCAATATGTCCAAGAACGGAGTTTTGAAGCCAATGTCTAAGTGCGAAAAGATCGTTACAAACGCACTGAAAGATGACGAGCTTCTGGAAAAAGGAAGAGTACACCCAATGAATGTGTTATCTGCTTTCAGAACATACAGTAGCGGTCAAAGTTTTCGTGGAAGCGGAACTTGGACAGTTAACCAGAAAGTTTTGAGTGCTTTGAATGAGACATTCTACAAGAGTTTCAAGTTTATTGAGCCATCCGGCAAAAATATTCTTATCGCTATTGATGCCAGTGGATCAATGAGTTACCCAACGACTGTTCCGGGTATCTCTTGCAGGGATGCGGCAGCAGTATTGGCAATGGTTACTGCCAGAACAGAAGAAAACTATCACATCACTTACTTCTCAAGCGGAAGCAGTGGTGGATGGGGAAGAAGAAGCAGCAGCAGTAAGGGTTTTGGTTATAAGGATGGAATCAATCCATTCCCATGCGGCCCAGAAGATCGCTTGGATACAATTATAAGCAAAACCAATAGATTGCCTTGGGGTGGAACTGATTGTGCTTTACCAATGCTTTACGCAATGAAGCAGAATTTGGATGTCGATGCATTCATGATCCTGACTGATAATGATACATATGCAGGAAATATTCATCCATTCGAGGCTTTAAAAGAGTATCGTAGGCGTTCTGGAAAGAACTCTAAGTTGGTGACAGTAGGTATGGTCGCAAACGATTTTACTATTGCTGATCCAAGCGATCCTCGACAGTTGGACATTTGTGGCTTTGATTCTTCTACACCTCAACTTATCAGCAATTTCGTTGCTGATAAGTTCTAATTAAAGAAAAAAGGATAATGATCCGATAGCTCCTAATAGGTAAGTAAACCTTTAGGAGCTATTTTTATGGATTTAGATAAGTATAACAAGGCAATAAAGGACTATGAAATTGGTTTAACACTTAGAAAAGCAGCAGAAAAGAATAATGTACATAGATATACCCTGTCTAACATGATTAAGGATAAAGGGTTATTTAGATGTCAAGAAGATAAATACAAGAAAGCACATCAATATTATGTAGACAACAATACGACAGTAACAGAAATAGCTAAAATATTCAAATTACACAAGGCCACCTTTAGTAAGTATCTAAAAAAGCAGGGAATAAATGCCAAATACAAATATAATTATGATAGAAGATATTTTCAAAATATAAACACAGAAGAAAAGGCATATTGGGTGGGATTTTTAGCTGCTGATGGTTGGGTTTCTTGTAGAGAAGTTATAATCCATTTATCTTTAAAAGATAAATCACATTTGGATAAATTCTCAAATATATTTGGTGTACCTTGCAAGCAGGGAGAATCATTTGACAAAAGAACAAAAAAGATTTACAAATATTGCAGAACAGGACTTTATGGAAAAGAGCTATGTATCGATCTTAAAAATCTAGGCATGGATGGGAATAAATCAGAAAGCCTTACAGGGGATATATTAAACAGAATACCAAAAGAAAGCCTACATCATTTTATAAGAGGATATTTTGATGGCGATGGGTGCGTTAGATTTAGTCTAATAGATAATAGAAAAGAATTCGCTGTAGACATTGCAGGAACACAAGATTTTTTGACTGCCTTAAAGAAACATATGATATATAGCCTTAATTTAAGCAACGTTCAGATAAGAAAAGATAAAGGCGTGTTCAGACTTGCTTGGGGCGGCAATCTTCAAGTGAGAAGAATTAAAGAGTATCTATATCAAGATAGCACAATATATTTAGAAAGGAAAAAAGAAAAATTTGATCTGTTGAATCTTTAAAAGTTCTAGACTATAATAATGTCCTTTCAAGGGTGTCCCTTTTGAGGCAATTTACATTGATGTAGTTGGATTCGATTCATCTACTCCACAATTGATCTCTAATTTCATCTCAGACAAGTTTTGAGATGAATGAATCGGGCTCCTAGTGAGCCCTTTTCTTTTATCTTTAACTGCAAAATTTGCATATAGTGTCAAAATAGGAAGGATAGATTCCCATCTATAGGTAAAAATTACTAGAACACCCTTATGGAGATAAAATTGAATAAAAACAAAAGGCCCTTTAAAAGGGCCTTTTTATTACGTTAACCAGAAATTATTTTCTATGCTTTGCTCTATGGTAATAGGTTCTTCGTCGGCATTAAAACCACACTCGTATAGACATGGTTCAACTGTCCAATCTACGTTTTGCTGATTAGCATGATCTTTTAGAGACTGTCTGAAGTTGGGGTCAGATTTGCATGATTTACAGTGGCCCTCAACAGTAACAAGTCCCGTCCTTGTGCATAACCAGTTTCTATTTTGTCTGTTTGTAGCACGGACATCTTCTGACATATAATCAACAATATCCTGAAATTCTTTTTCATTAAACTTGTTGTAAATATATTCAGCATCTTCCCATAGATTGTTTTCTATTTCCTCTGGATAACTTCTTTTGAGTTTTGGATCAATTCTTGAAGCGGCAGCATCAAAATTGCCTTCTCCCAAGAAATCCTGAACTCCCTGAAGAGTATCAACTGGATTAGAAACAAGATCATCAAAGTTCACAAAGTGAACAGGAATTTCTGGATTAGCGAGAAGAAACCGGCATGCCATTACTGTTACACGATTAAACATCTCAGGAGTATGAATTACAATATCCTTGCCAAAATCGATATCACGACCATCTGGAGTTTTGAATTTAAGATTTCTTTTCAGCTTTTCCTGAGATTTTGCTACTGCCCTTGGGTGTCTGATCATAAATACAATTTTATCAATAAATTGAGGGTCTGATCTCCATAGTCCCTGAGAAACAATCTTGTAAATTGTTTTCTCTTTTTCATTAACCATCTCTTTTAGTTCTTCTTTATCCTGAAAATTATAAGAAATACCCTGAACACTATATCTGCCCTCCCAAAATCCATTTGGATTCATGTCTTTTGAGGCGACAAGCTCAGCTTCCCAGTCTGGATTCTGCTTCTCATACATATATTTTTTACACTCGAACAATGAAGTGCTCTCATCTTCTTTTTGTTCCATGTTATCTTTAATGCGTTGTTCTTGCGGGAATTTATGACCACGAATACGCTCTTCGCCAAACGTCTCACGCATAATATCCATCATAAGACTAGTTCCACTACGTGGACATCCTGAAATTATGTACATAATTGTATACCTTTCTTGATTATCTAATTATAGATTAGATATAAAATATTTTATTCATTAGTTATTAACTTTAAATAATGCTTGATTTTCTTTTCTGGCTCTAAAAGGAAATCTCCTTCGATGTAGTTGTAGGCAGAATCATGTTTCTTAAAAATTGTGCTTGGTTTTCCATCGGCATCTTTGAAAACAAGTTTGCCATCTTTTGTAATAGACCATGTATCTTCGTTTCTATAGCATGCATTGAGGATTTTACCTTTAGGATCAAAAGATATCCCATTACACAAATTACCCCATCCCACTCTGCCAAAAAGCCACTTTTTGTTTAATATATCTTTTTTGGTTATTTTAAGAGATTTTAATGATATATTGGTTTCTTTTTCTTGCATCAGGTCTTTTAGTTCATGGTAAGCTGGTTGATCTGGAGATACATGATGCACATGAAAATATCTTCCGCCAAAAACAGAAAATTCGTTAACACAGGGCCATCTGGTTAAGAATGGTGAATCAAGAGGATAAATCTTACACATTCTGGCACCAAATGCCAAGCAATGGTCACCGAAGCCGCCCTTTTCCATATCTGATCTTTTTAGGAGTTTTATGGCGTCTGGGTTATTAAGTATTTTTTTGAAACAAGATTGAGACATCATACATCCTTCAATCTCATGAACGAGGTCAACTTTGTCGCTTTTGCTGTTGTTCCTGCACATCCAGTGACCGTACCCCAGATCGATTAGAATTCTTCTATATTCAAAATAGTAGGGAGCACCATATGGTGGGGCAACATCCGTACAAACGTAATAATCCCCTTTCCAGTCGTAATCACGATCAAGCATAAAAACCAGACCATCAACATCAGTTAAGGCATCGTCGTCTATTTTAGCAATCCATCGTGCCTTCTCGGCTTGTTCAACTGGATAGTCTGCAAAATATTGATATATTTTTGGTGCAGGATGATCGAATTCCCCTGCTGCGACCTCAATTTTAAATGGCCAATCTTTTTGGTCCACTTTAATATCTTCAGTACCGATTAAAAGTGTAACATAAAATTTAGTATCTTTATAATTTTGCAGTCCGTAATCTTTAATAAAATCAATTCTGTCCGCAAACTTCGGTTTGCACGCCGACACAGGTATCACGATGTGAATATCGTATTCTGGTTGTGATTCTTTAGCTGGTTTTTTCGTTGATTTCTTTTTGGAAACTGTCATTCCTATACATCGGAATTACCAGTTATTTCCTCTGGCGATTGTAAAAGTGATACCACTACCAAGAACATATGTTCCAAATGCTCCATCTTTAATTCTTGATGTAAGGGAAGCAGAATTTGACATTAGAAGCTCTACTCCAGAAGGGACATCTCTCCCCTTAACATAAGATGTATAGCTAGCGGTATTAACTACAACTACTGCTCGAAAATAGTCATCTCCAGTGCTCGCAGCAAGCCATGCTTCACTGGTTCCGCTGTTTGTGTAAGTAAACGGACATATCCTATAGACTCCGGGTGACCTCCCCATCCATGTACCACCAGAAATAGTAAGTAAGATATCAGGATCACCGCCGCAGTCTACTGCGGCAGGTAATCCTTCATCAGCATCACACAAATGACAAGCGTTAAATGTACTGTCTGCTGTAGATTTTGTTTGGCCCGTGTCAGATACTTGTTGGTTAAACTGAAAGCATTGCCCATCAACTTTGATGGAATTAGGTCTACTTCATCAGATTCTAAATAAACTCTGTTTGGCATAATTCACTCCAATAATTAGATCGGATCGCCAATGTAATAGCTTTTAATATGGGACATGTTGTAATCTACCTGACGATCTTCTGTTAGATAAATTTCCAAATCATTAATGGTAAATGTTTGACCCTCTGTCGGCTCTTTCTTTAGTATAGACAGGTCCACCTGAACCACTGCATACTCTTCTGGGATTTCTTGCATGGGATCATTGGACTCGTTATAAATAACATAGTTGACCTCGATTACGCCCTGTAGATTTAAATCAATACCATTAATACCCCATTCTCTAATATCCATATCAATTGAAAAGGGAATCATTAGTTCTTTGTCTTCGGCATCAACATACCATCCTTGACCGGTACCACTAACATTAACAGAAACTTTGTTTCTATACACGTTTTGGGCCGTTTTAAGCTCTGGTGATTTTAATGATTTTAATATTTTCATAGTATTGGATTATCCACTGGTGCTATAGGTGCGGTTTGACCTGTTTGATTTGGATTAATTGGAGGATTCTGTGTTTGCATAGCCCCACCAAGAGCGTGATGTACTCCATCCATTTTATTCCAAATCTCCTTTAGATACTCAGGATATTGAACAGGGTCAATCGTATGGGCCAGACTTTCAATTTGATCCAAATGGCTCATAATAGTGTTATAAGCTTCATCTGCAACACCATTGGCCTGTGCCAGATTGGAAACCATTTCATTAGAAGTATTTTTAACAATTTTCATATTATTCTCCAAATATAACTTCTAATTCGCTTTTAAACTCAATTTCCCTTTCTTTTGCAAGCGACAGTGATATGAAATTCATGACCATTCAGTTTTTGTGGAAGGCCATATTTGCGTCTCAACTGCTTTAACTCCGAAGATTCTATCTGTACAAACCAAACTCTATCCATATCTGGCCACCTTTCAGGCTCTACACTTTTTAGGGAGCCAAGCTTAAAACTAAACTCTTCGCCTATTTCTTCAATATCTTCAAACATATCAGCCTCTTCACTGCTGACTACGCTAACATGGGCCCCTATCCTTTGATATTTACCTTGAAAATAAGGAGGCTTTTCGATGCCTTCATCACGGATAAGGGGAAATATCCCATTAATAAAGTTGTTGGACACATCAAGATAAACATAACCATCATTGGCTTGTTTTAATTTACCGTACAAAGGGACAGATTTAAGTCTACCACCTTGCTTGATAAAATTCAAGTCTAAAACATGTTTAATAATCTGTGCCCGCTCAGTTGATAACTTACGCATGGCTAGGTTCCTTAATCTATAGAGATAACCACTCTGTCATTTCATTTACTGAAAGTAAACCAGAATGCCTCTTTATAACCTCTCCATCGGGCGTTACGAGCATAAAACAGGGGATTCCTGCTACATTGTATTTTATTGCCAAATCTCTAGCATTATCAGTATCAATAATAACCACGATATTCTCGTTGAGTTTTGCTTTAACTCTTTCGTCTGGTAAAATACTGGCTTTCATCATCTGGCACGGAGGACACCATGTGGCTCCAAAATATAGAAATATGTTTTTATTTTGTTTTTTCGCAATCTCTTGAACTTCTTCAAAAGTTGTGGGCTTTCCATTGTCGCTATCTAAATTCATATTAACTCCAATCGCAATTAATGTAATGACGGTAATTAGTGCAAAAAATATATTCCATCTGTTCATTTTCATTTATCGGACTTTCTAATCTCTTCGAGCATTTTCTTTATACTATCAGGAACGTTCTTTAATGCGTTGGGATCAGTAGGTATTTCTGGATGGCCTTTTGGCATATTCTTAGGAATAGGAAGGTTGTGATCATAGACCCATTCATATCCGTTTTCGCGTGCAAATTGTCTTATTCTGTAAAAGGGAATTCCAAAATTAATCCCCGGCATGTTGATCCAAGCCATTAAACCAATACATGCTCCCGTTTCTTTATCAAATACACCACCTCCCGAACTTCCATGAATAGCAATATGGTCTGTCTGGAAAAAGCTTTGTCCTCTGGTTTCTCTAAGATCACATGAAATTATTCCCTTAACAACCGAGTAAATATAAGTTCCCCTGAGATGCCCTACGTGGTAAACATCTTTACCTGTACGAATTTTTGACTTTTGCCATTTTACTGATTTCATTGGAACGACAGCAGCAGGAATAGACAACTCTAACAACGCAAGATCGTGTGTTTTTGTACTTGAAATTGCAATAACTCTGGAATCAGAACCCAAAGTTAAAAATTGATCTCCAAAGCGATACATCATTGTGATATTGGCATGATCTCCTACTTTTCCAAAAACTTTTTCTGGTAGTTTTGGAACCTCATTGGCTTTCAGTTTTTTATCTAGTTCTTCTGGCGTCAGTCTAATCATGGGTTGGTACTCATAAACATGAGCTATAGTCCATACATATACTTTGCCTGCTCTTTTGGATATAACACCAGAGGCCATTCCTGAGCCCATTCCCTTGTTAACGCGAATGATTACTGTGGTGTTTTGTAAGTCTTGAACAGTATTTAAATTTTTCTCAGAGCTATGTACATAATTCTGGCGAGCAATAATTTGATTGCGACTTAGGAGCGACGATGAGTTTTTTGCTGATATTCCTTGGCATCCGACTATAAAAGATAGCATCAGAAGAAGTAATATTGATAGGTTAGTTACTTTTAAATTCTTTTTCATATGCACCTTGGAAAAGGGTTTCGTTGAAATTAAATTAAGTTTAATTAGGCTAAATCCTTTTTAAATATTTATTTAAGGGCTGCGTCAGAATGAAACAAAAAGAGAAAATTGATAAAAGAGAACAGCGGGTCATATTTATTATTATCGTATTGTTCATTATTAATATAGGCGATCTTGTTGCAACTTTATTGTATAACAAATTAGCAAGCGACGTAGAATTAAATCAGTTAGCCAACTATCTTCTTGAGCACGTAGGAGATACGGCGGTCGTTATTTACAAGCTTGGATTGACATTTTTTGCCCTTGGTGTGTTATATGTAGCCAGAAAATTGCATATAGCGGAAAGGGCAGCTTGGTTTTTATTTACGATATTTATTTGTTTAGCATTATATTGGGCTATTTTTGCCATGATGTTTGTTGGCTTATTCCCAGAGGGATTATTCTAAAAAAACCCGAATCTTAAAGCATGCATTGGTATAGACTTCTAAAACAAGCAGAAAAACCATATGGTTACTGGATTGGGCCCGATGGGTCAATAAGTGCAGTAGCATATTATGGACATGCGGAAACTGCTGCACAAATTTTACAATATCCAGAATGGGATAGGCCCGCTGAAGATGATTTAATTAGAGAGTTGCTTGAGCGGAACTATATTAGAATTGTAACAAACAGTGAACAAATGAATGTACAATCTTACAGCCCCCTTAACTCATCGTTGGCCAGAAAGGTAAAAGACCTTGCACAGGACACTGGATTTATTCAGGGCAGCGGATTATCACGAGTCTTCTTGGACATACCCGGTGCATCCTCATATCCCATGACAGTATCAGAATTAATGCAATCTTTGCAGGGCACAAGAGCAAAAGTAGCTGCTGGCCCATACGGCTATTGGTTGTCTCCAGAAGGCAAATTGTATCCTGTAAATTTTGAACAACACTGGGATGTTGCTTATAATATTCTTGGAGCAAAAAATGATGACGAAGGCTTAAACATGGGAATTGAAGACCCAGTAGAGAAGCTATTTGAATCTGGATGGACAAAACTTATAACAAAAAGAGAATTTGTAATAGATTGGATGGTTCAACCAAACAGTATTCAGAGGAAAGTTCTTCTTGAACTTGCTGAGGATAACAGATTTCTTGAGGGAAGTTTTGCCAGAAATATTTTTATCAATGGAGAAATACCATTGAATAGAAGAGAATTTAATCATTATATTGTCAACGCAGCACCACGACTTGCCACAAGCTGGTATAGACTACAAAAGCAGGCACAGATTTGGCAGACAAATCACGATGATGAAAATTTTCTTGGTATGATAAGTAGTGTTTACGAGTTAGAATACAAATTTAATATGATGAGACAAAGACAGTTCAATGGAATGCCACAAAGGCATGCCAGAATGTTGGAAAATCTGGAAGAAGAATTGGTTGAACATTTAAATGTAGCAAAAGGTGTTTTGGAAGGCACTTTAAGGGCGTGGTTGGCAAGTCATGCGATCACAGACCCATCGCAATGGGCATCTGCAAGAACAACAGATGAACAAAGTGGCGACATGTGGGAATACGACCACGAGACTGCCTTTGGCGGTGTTTTGGGAGAATATTCAAGATATAAATATCCTCAACAAACTGGTGCTTATGGCGGACCAAATGAAGCAAGAATATTTCATGATTTAATTCAAGATATATCACCGCATATAAATGAAATGCCTCACCTGCAAAATTTTCTTTCAGCCATAATTGAAGACAGAAGAGAGATGCACTATAATGATCTGAGCTACGAGGGCTTTGAAGAATTTGGACAAAGATTCGGTATGGAATTTTCCTCAGAAGAAGAAGCTCAAGATTATGTCGCAAACATGGAATCAAATAACGAAGACATAGTTTACGAATTAACAGATCATTATGATTACAGTTCTTTTGTTGACGGGGCAAATAACTCCGGATTACTTGAGGGTATAGCACGAGAGTTTTATCAATTCGCAGTATTTCCTTTGTGGTACAGCTATTGGAGTGGCATGGGTATAGATTCTACGAGAGAAACCGCAGAAGAAACCTATAATATCTTAGAGGGAGCTAATTCTGTGCAGGAATTAAGCTCTGCTGTTAATCTTGCCATAAACACCGTTCATCAAAATGGTCAAATGATTGAATATATTGAAACATATGGTGGCATTGAACTTGGGGCAGATACAGAGACAGTTCAGGGTTGGCTCAGCGAGCTTACCGATAGAGACGTTGAAGACTGGAATGAAGAACTAAGGGAAGTAGGCGTTCAGATATGATGAACATGAATATTATTCAAAGATATAGAAACCGTTTTACCGGTGACTACAAAATATTTTTCCAAAAACACTATATTGATGGCAACATACATGTTTTTGAAGAAGAGTACGATGCTCATGGTAAATTGTTAGGGCTCAAATTCTATTGGGATGATGGCGATTATATCGAAGTTTCGCAAGAATGTATCAGTGCAAATTCTGATACTATGAATGAAATGTTCGCAGAACTCGTGCAAGACCTGACTAGCTAGAGTATTCTCTTTCAAAGGTCTTTTCATTGCCATCATAATACTGAATGTCAATGTATTTCCCAAACTTTTCAAAAAACTCTGTTACCTCTTTCAATTCATTGGCTGTTACGGGATCATTATGGGTTCCCACTTTGATCACTCTTATTGGCCTAGAAAATGTGTTAGATACCGGAGTTAATTTGTACTGCTCGATCTTAGTTTTCATATTCTTTACTAATCTCCTCAGTATACTACGTTAGTAGTATAACATAGGATGTTTATATCCCCCAATAATTAGATCGGTAATTTATATACTCAATCCTGTACCTAATGAGGGATGACTGCCTAATCCACCACCCGTTCCCGGCGATGATTTTTGAGCATGTTCTGGATCGAGGTAGGCCGGATCGACTTCTGGTTCTGGGTCTTGATCCCAATCCATGTATCTGGCTTTCCTCTGCTCTTTTTCATCTTCAAATCTTTCTATTTCTTCACTAACATATTGATATTCTGGAGGATTTAATTCTCGTCCAAGAACCCAGCTTTTTCTATGTATTTGTTCAAAGGTATCTTCGTTCTTTTGAATAAATCCGTGATACATAGTCTGACTTGAAGAACCTCCATCTAGCCCTTTCATGTGTTGAACAAACTCAACTTCAGTGCCAGCGGCACCTTCAAATCCAGAGCCTTCAAGCTCATTTAAAAACTGGCTCATTTGCTGTGCATAAGACTCAGCAGCAGAATCATGTACTCCAAAAGACATAAAACTATTATCACTCAGCGTGATATGGAAATGTGTTGTTTCTTTAGAATATTTATCATATTCTTCTGAAGATATACGCCGTCCAGATACGAATTGTGCTGTTCTTATTATTCTCATGATAAAATCTCCTAGCTGAAGATATATTCTGATAATAAATTCCTTATCCTTTAGTTCTTAATTATCGGAAAAACATTTATCCGATTACTATTATATATTGTATAAGGAGAAATCTATGAGAGCTATTGTTTGTGGTGCGGGACTTCAAGGCGTCCCTATTGCTCATGCCTTGCTTAAACTTGGACTGGATATTCATATCGTTGAGCCCCTTAAGGATAATGTAGACAAATGCAGAGCCAAGCTGAAAGAAACTAACCCGAAAGAGTCAAATAATCATAAGTATTTGATATATAACAACTTAAAAGATGTACCGGCAGCAGACGGACTGGATTTTGTCATATCTGCCGCACCTTATCATCAGAATATTGCCATTTCCTCATGGGCTTTTGATAATGGATTAATGTATTTTGATTTAGGCGGTGATCCTGATACCAGATCAGAAATTCATCACTCTGCCACAATAAATAATTGCAGCACGATGACAGACCTTGGTCTGGCTCCCGGACTTGCAAATATGGTTGCGGAATATATGATGCACAGCTATGTACACGGCTCAGATAAGGTTACTGATGTTTTTACGAGAGTAGGCGGTCTTCCAATAGACCCCGTAGGATTCCTTAATTACAAAAGGACATGGAGCACTCATGGGCTTAGGAATGAATATTCTGGTCCGTGTCTTTGCATAAAACACGGAGAACAGACAAGTGAAGAGGCATTAACAGAAGTTGAAAGACTCGAAGCTTTCCCGGAGCTTGGAATTTTGGAATGTTTCCACACCAAGGGTGGACTGTCTCACTCATATGAAACAATGTACGAAGACGGTGTTATTAATTGTAACTACAAAACAATCAGATGGCCCGGCCACGCTGATGCTCTTAGATTTTTGATTGAGCAATGTCAGCTTGACAATGACACACTTGACAAGGCAATAGAAAATTCCTGTCCAATAACAAGAGAAGATCAGGTTTTGCTAATGGCTCAGGTTAATGACTCATTGTTTAAGACAATTATTCCTCACAGTAAAGACTGGACAGCAATGCAAATAGCTACGGCATTTCCTGCGGCGGCAGCAGCATTTACCATGACCACTCTTTTTGGATCAGAAGACAGTAAGAATTTTACATATAAAGACCTTGCAGGATTACATCATGATTCTACAGATGTTTCCGCATATCACAAGTTTGTTGATACACTTTGTGAGATAGATAGTAAAAGATTTAGTGATTTTAACGCCCAGTTATACATAGATGATTTAGGATAAGGAGAGACAAATGGAGATGATCCATTCCCATAACCCAAGTACAGGTAAGCTGATCTACTCTTTTGCAGCAGCAGATGAAGAATCTGTTAACGTAACCGTTGCAGAAGCCAGAGAGGCACAGAAAAGCTGGAAAAAGCTAAGCAGAGTTAACAGGGCAGAATATTTTGACAAACTTGCTCAGGTTATGAAAGGCAGCGTAACTGAGTTAACTAATATGATTTCAGAAGAAACCGGTAAAAGCCTTAATGAAGCCCGTGCTGAAGTTATGGAGTCATTGCATATGATCCAACTAACAGCTTCTATGGGAAAACAAGAAGTGGGACAAATATATGCTTCTGAGCTTGCTGCTAAAGATTCTTATGTAATCAGAAAACCCAAAGGTGTTATTGCCATTATCTCCCCTTGGAATTTTCCGCTAGCCATTGGAGCAACATGGTGTGCCGGACCAGCATTAGTCGAAGGCAACACAGTCGTACATAAATGCTCTGAATTAACACCCATGATTAACAAAATGATGGCAGAACTTTATATGGATGCCGGATTCCCAAATGGAGTCTACAATCTGATTCACGGAGCAGAAGAAACTGGCAAAGCGTTGGTCAAATCAGATGTAGAGTGTATTTTATTTACTGGCTCAGCAGAAGTCGGTATGGAAATCAGAAAACACTGTGCTGAAACATGGCATAAAACTTGTTCTTGCGAACTAGGGTCGAAGTCATCTGTAATCACATTCAATGATGGTGATCTTGATTTGGCTATAGATGCATCAATCGCTTCTGCATTTAAATTATCCGGTCAAAGATGTGTGTCTTCAGGAAGAATGCTTGTACAAAGAGATGTCTATCAAGAGTTCGTAGACAAGTTTGTTGCTAAGGTGCAATCTGAAATCACCACTGGTGATCCATTCGATGTACCGGGCCGGGCGGATCATTATTACGGCCCATTAATTAGTATGGAACAAAAAGAAAGAGTGGCCAAGTTCAACAGGCTCGTAAGAGAAGATGCACATGCTAATATTTTATATGACCCAGAGCCAAAAGTAGACTTTTCTCATCAATTCTTACAACCTTTCGTATATGGTTGCGAATGGGCTGATAAACCGTATCTTAAACAAGAAGTATTTGGGCCTCATGTTGCTATCGTTCCATTTGATACAGTAGAAGATGCTATTAGAATATACAATGATACTGATTACGGACTTGCATTGGGTATTGTAACAGATGACTATAGAAAACATAGGATAATTAGAGATGAGTGTTTTACAGGCATGTTATATATCAACGGGTCATCCATTGGTGCAGAATCACATCTCCCATTTACAGGGGTAAAAAAATCCGGTAACGGTCATAGCTCCGCTGTTGGAACATGGGAAGCTGTCACAACTCCTATATCTGTAACTGTAAACTACAAAGAAGGAGAAATGGATTTTTGTCAAGGTATGAAATAAATTAACTTATTAAATCTTCCTAAGCGGTTTTGGGGGCTCCTTTGGTCCCAGAGAGTCCGCGACAGGAAATGGTAACTAAATAAAAGCTACGATCTTTAGATCACTAAATAAAAAGAAGACTCAATTTCTTGAGTCTTCCGTGGTTCTTATTCTCCAAAGGGCATAATGAAGAGAAACGGTAACCAACATCATTTTAAGATATCATGAACGATGTTCTTAAAAATTCACTGAGTTGACGAATAAGAACTATTAAACGCCCTTTGTATACTATTATAGTCTCATCAATAAAAAAAGTCAAGTGTAGATATAAGAAAAGCCCCTTAACATCAAGGGGCTTTTCAAGAACCAAAACAACATTCAACGGGGAATAATTGTATCGGCATATTATTTAAAATTATTTACTGATGCCAGGTACTGGCCTTATCGTAGGTCAGTCCAGGATTTTCTGCATCGAGTGCTTCTAGCTCACCATCATCTAAGTCTCTACCGGTTCCATCTGGAAAAATAACACTTGCCTGATCTATATAAGAATCAGCAAAATCATGAGGTCCATCAGCAACATACATGTCAACATCATCTAAAATGACCTTTTGTCCATTCAGATTTACAACTTCCCTTTTAATTTTTCCAGCCATTACATCTTGATAAAGCTGTGCTAATTCTTCCTGAGTAGGAGGTACAGGCTTATTTCGTTCGTAATTCTCTTTATTTTTTCTGTTGTTCGCATTATATAGCTGATCTGTCAAGCCTGGATCAACATTTCCATAGCCACGTTCTTTCAATTGCTCCTCATATGGTTCTATTAAGTCTTCTCTCTGTTGTTGCAGTTCATCAAGCATATCAGGCTTGTTTGGTCTTATATTTTGGCTGAGTTTTACTTTTTTAGCCCATCCGTTGTCTTTTGCTATTTTAAACCATTCTTTTCTGGTTATCTGTAGCCTGTTTTTTCCGTTAGCTTGCTTGATTATTTTCATATTATATCCTTTTAATACCGGGTATCAAATGCATTTATATACTCATATTCCACAATGGATAAAAAAACCCTTCGTTGACAATCAAATCAACGAAGGGGCTCTGCGGGAGGGTCATCACATATTAAAAATACAAAGCAAGATCGGATATTCCTTGTTTTAGATATTTAACGAGAATTCTGCGTAATATACTTCTCCACGCCATGCACGATTCACTCCGCTAGCTACCATTGTTTCATTATCTTTGAGTGTTTCTGACCCGTAAATGCTAAATCCGTGTATTTTTCCAACATATTTTCTTTTGTAATTAGTTGCACCTTCGGTCAGGCTGCCTATCCATATAGCGGGATGCCATGTATAATCTGTAGTTTTCTGTAAATTTTTTCTATTTCGCCATAGTCTGTTAATTATACCTTTTCCAACATAAATAGCTTCGACGGGCATTTTTTCATTACTCTCAATCTTTGCCGCCATACTAACTATTAGTTCCGGCCAATCTGTGATTTTTTTATTTTGAACTTCAGAGTCCTCTACTTCCATTTTTCTGGCGTATTTTCTGTATCTATCAGCGATATTGATCATATTGTCCTTGTCATCCATATCGAAGTGACGACTTACGTCGTCATCAAGAGTAACCATTTCAGTTTTTTCAGGCGGCTCATAATAGTTTATGCACATGTCTCGCAGGTCGTCAAGACAGACCCGCTCTACATGATATCTTTTGCGTAACACATCAAAACCACACTCGTATACCGAATCAAACTCGTCCTGAAGGCAAGGCTCGCCAGTATCAAGAATATACATGCACTGTTGCTGTCGGGACGAAGATGCAGTAGCGTGCTTATGATGAAAACCATCAAACAGGAGGTTTCTGTGATCGTCCCTCCAAGCTCTGCTATACAGGCTTCGCGGGGATTCCATGCCTTTATCAGTGAGTTCCTCCCAGCTTTCCCATTCTCCATAGAAGCCTCTTGCTCCCCCTGCGTGGAATAGCGTATCGCCAAAAACCTTGTAAAGCTCATAACGCACAGGAATGTTTCTGCCCGTGACTGTTTTGTCTCTCCTTGGGAATGGCTGGCGTACCATCTTTATGTCGTGCTCCTTGGTTCTATAGCTATTTGCTCCTCCCCACCTGTGGCTGCTGTAGCAGCCAATGCGGGTTCGGACAGGAATAGAAGAATTACATTTGCCGCCGATTTTTTTAATGGATTGCTGCTGTGGGTTATTGCGACACTCCT
>Ga0098047_10000206_pt1 | contig 23486 bp, 37 predicted proteins | sample 12_taG_FD_92585 | JGI IMG/M metagenome (GOLD analysis project Ga0098047, IMG submission 92585) | Marine viral communities from the Subarctic Pacific Ocean - 12_ETSP_OMZ_AT15267 metaG | ecosystem: Environmental > Aquatic > Marine > Oceanic | place: Subarctic Pacific Ocean | collected 2015-01-16 | reverse complement strand
TAAACGATAAACGACATCGTGAAGATGGTCCGGCTGTTGTGTGTTTTGATGGAAGTAAAGAGTGGTGGCTAGACGGTAAACCACTAACCGAAGAACAGTTTAATGAAAAGATGAATCCGGAAGTCAAAGAAATGACTGTTGAAGAAATTTCAAAACTGCTCGGTCATGAAGTCAAGATTGTAAAGGGATAAATTTATGAAACTAACTATGCTATCAGAAAACATGAATGTAAAACCAAAGCGTATTATCTATGGCGGTGTGTTGTATCACGGCGAAGAGTTTTGGTTAAACCGCGATCTGTTTGGCAATTCGCCAAACGCATTTGTACATGATAAACGCCAAGCTAACGTGTGGAACAGGGAAAAGTATGCACATGGGTTGTCTGATCGGCGCAAGCGAACAAAGCAGAGATTGTCGGTTTCGACCAACGAACTTACATTGGTTCGCGGGTCGATTGGTGAATCCATCAAAGATGTTGGTATCTATCCTGTCAAGGTTGTTGTAGAAAACACTGATGGGAAGCGTGAAGAATGGTTGGTTACGGAGTAAATTATGATTGAATATACAGTACGAGTACATGTCGATGGGTCCAAAGAATGGTTTCTAAACGGTGTACTCCACCGTGAAGATGGTCCGGCTCTTGAGCATCCTAGCGGAACCAAAGAATGGTTTCTAAACGATAAACGACATCGTGAAGACGGTCCAGCTATTGTGCATTATGATGGAACCAAAGCGTGGTTTGTAAACGATAAACGACATCGTGAAGATGGTCCGGCTGTTGTGTGTTTTGATGGATACAAAGAGTGGTGGTTAAACGGTAAAGTCTTGACCGAAGAACAGTTTAATGAAAAGATGAATCCAACAGCCAAAGAAATGACGGTTGAAGAGATTTCAAAACTGCTTGGTCATGAAGTCAAGATTGTAAAGGTATAAATTATGAAATACTATATTGCTGGTCCGATGCGTGGTTGCCCACGATACAACTTTGCTGCGTTTGATGAAGCAGCGACCAATATTAGTTTCCGAGGCGATGAATTTATTTCCCCTGCGGATATTGATAGGGAGCATGGGTTTGATCCATACAAACTACCAGAGGATACTGATTGGTCTAATATTCCCGATCAGGTACCGCAGCGTGAAGCAGTAGCCCGCGATACAAAAGCTATTCTTGAATGTGATGCGATGTACATGCTCAAAGGATGGCAAAAATCAAGAGGCGCAACGGCTGAATACTATATTGCCCTATGGCTAGACATGCCGGTTGAGTTTGAAGACCCAACCGAAGACCCGAATTATGTACCGGACGTTATCGAAGAGGCAGGACATCTTGCATCGGTTGATCGACAGTCTACCTATGGTCATCCGATTGAGAACTGGCAGCGTATCGTTGATTCGTTTGCTCCCATGATTCAACATAAGATGAAAGATGGTGAGTCACTAGACATTCATGATTACTGGCGACTGATGGTTATTACAAAAGTTTCGCGTGATGTCCACAAGCCAAAGCGTGACAACAAGGTAGACATTGTTGGATACGTCCAGTGTGCGCAACAAGTCTATGAGAAAGAGCAGGAGAAGAATGACTAAAAGACCACGACCGGAAATGTATCTGAATTTATTGTTTGCTGGTGCTGGTGCAATCACACTAGGTTTCTTAGGGTTTCTTGCTGGATACATGGAAGGTGAACGGAAAGTATTAAGAGAGGCAGTAGAAGTTGGTGCTGCTGAATACTATGACAACTACCAAACCATGAATCGTGAAATCCGGTGGATTGTGGTAGACGAGAAGACAAAATAAGATTGTGGGCTGTTATGGCGTTTCAGGTAGAATCGGTTGAACTGCGGTCTGCCTTACCTGTCGCAGAATAACCCAAAAGGGGTATTCTGAATAAATTTGGTGAAATCCCCCAAAAGGGGGATTGTTTTTACAATAAATTTATGGGATAATGCTTTCTGTTGAGTTGACCTTTTCCCTGATTGAAAGACCTACCATGAACTACTGGAATCTTGCCCCTGCCGCTCGTATCGCTCCCCTGACTACCGAAACTATCGAGCGGGCTGATCGCAAGGACGATTATGGGTGGGATTTGCAACGAGAAGCCCACTGGTATCTGGTCGATGCCTATTGGGAGTTGGATCGGGAAGAGTTGCTAGCCAACACCCCCGAAGCGGGTGGGCTGGATGAGTATGACCCTGAGTATCATGCGGGACTGACCGCTAATCTAAATCGTGTTGACACGATTCACCCTAATGGGTGATTCGTGTTTTTTTTGTCAAAATAACCCCTAAAGGGGATGGACAAACAATAAATTTATGGGATAATACTTCTGTTGAGTTGATCCCCTGATGAAAGGAACCCGATGAAACCTGCCGACTCCAAAATCGAAACTTTTGCTTCTCTTGCCGAGGCACGTTACGCCGACTATTGGGAAGCATCTGGTTACACCTTTGAAGCCGCGCCGTCCATCGTTGTGAAGCCCGGACGGAAGTATGCCAAGCTGGTTCTTGAGCGTCCAAACGGAAATGGCGGATCGGTGTTTGCCTTCGTGGACCGTGAAACTGGTCTGGTGTACAAGCCTGCTGGTTGGTCTGCTCCCGCTAAGCACGCGCGTGGTGATGTGAACAGTGCCGAGTTTGGTCTGGAAGCTCTGTCGCCTGCTGGTTCGATGCCTTCTGTTCGGTATCTTTGAGTAAAGGAAAAAAGTAATGCCCAAACGACACCTAGATGAATTTGACCTAGAAGCTGAACGACAGGGCAATGCGATGCTCCGCGCGTTTACGATGAAGAAAGCACGATCACGCAGACAGACCAAAGAACATGTCAAGACGGGCAAGGGTCAAGTTGTGATTGAGAATCGAACTGCTGGCAAGTTTATGTTGAAAGGATAAAAATGACTGCTGTAATTTCTGTTGATTATGTTGAGTTTGAACCGAATAGCTATGAGGGTGTATCGGTTTCTATGGGGTCGGATGATGAGAATCCGCATCGGTTTGCTACTGGCAATCCTGTTGATGATTACCGCAATGCCGTGAACTACGCATTCTCTAAAACGCCTGCTGTGTTCGACTCTTCGACGGTTCATCACTTCGTTTCTGATACTGGTATTGAACTGGAATAGTTATGTGTAGTTGTAAAACATGTGGAAACACAATTCAAGAAGAGCGGGTTGATGTGTGGTTAATCATGCATGGTTGTCCACCGACGTATTGTAAGGATTGTGCTGATGATCATACCCCGAAGTCTCAAGCGTTTATGAGCTATGGACATAAGACCGGTGGTGAGGTTGTTGTTGCCACTGGAGGTGAAAACATTCGGAGGGCTGAGCGTGACTATCTAAGAGCAAGGTAAAACCGACATACATTCATATCTTTATTCTTCTACCCCTGCCATTCTTGGCAGGGGCTTTTTGTATAAATAGGTAATATATAGAGGGAGAACATATGCCGATTACATTTCCATACGAACGAACAACCGTAACACACACTGCGCAGGATATTGATACATGGGCAGCAGTAACGCTTGCAGATGATGAATCGGTGACAGCAGACCTACGTGGTAAGTCTTTCCTTGTTTCGCCCGCACTCGGCACAAACGGCAGAGAACGCCATCACCATAGTGCAGAGATTGTGATCGAAGGCGCAGAAGGCGAAAAGATCGATGTGCATATGGGGTTTGCTCCCCGCGATGCGCACCTTGATCGCGTATACTCCACCTACTACTATACGACCAACTTCAAAAACCTATCACCGGGTACGATCACGAAAGACTATGAATCCCGCTATGGCGGTCGCGCCGCAAACTGGTGGCTGATCGAAATCAAACCGGGCATCGTGGTCAAAGAGATTAAACATACCTATTGGCAATGCCCCGACGATCAACCTAAAACAGCATGGATGCACCAGCCGATCAAGACGCTGGAATACATGGGCGGTCGAATGCATTACTCTGTTTCGTACCCACCAAATTATAACTCCGAAGAAGATATAAATTATCCTATCATGTTTTCGGTTGGTGGGTCGGGCGAACTGGGCGACGATAAAAAGTTTCTAGGTCAAATCGACTCCGGATGTATTATTACTAAAAACTATAAACACTACACCGAGTTTCCATGTATTCATGTAAGCATCCAGATTCCAACACCGCCGTCTACATTTACTGAACCAGTACCAGACCCGGATACGGCATCACCATATCATAGTAGTTGGAGTAGATATTATGATTCGCGTGGATATGGTGCGGTTGGGTTGAAGCTATTGTTGCAGCAGTTTATCGACGATCCAGATTATAAGATTGATGAAAACCGTGTATACCTTGGTGGTATGTCGGGTGGGGGACTGTTCTCGTTTGAAATGCTAAAGGGTGGTCGTGATATCTTCGCGGCAGTCGCACCTATCTCAGCATGGGCAATCGGACAAGCATATCAAAACGTACAATCATTGACCTATTGGGATCAGCCATATCTAGACGGCGATTCCCTACGCGACAGACTAAAGAAAGAAGTACTACGATCCCGGCATATTCCAACGCTCGTTGGTGTCGGTGGTAAAGATAGCATGAAATACGGATCACGTGCATTCAAAGAGGTTGCCGATGAGATCGGCACAAATTGTCGTTATATAGAGATTCCCAACGGCTCGCATGGTGGTGCAGTCAAGCAAGTATGGGCAAAGACTGAAAACGTCGAATGGCTATTCTCGCATACCAAGACAATTACCCCGGATGATCCATTCCCCGACAACAACTACACAATCCCGTTAAACACAAGAGAGGCAATGATGGTTAAACTAACAGCAAACAATCACGGATACTACCACGTAACAGTTGACGGCGCAGACTTTTCCAAGCACATAGCAGAGCGAGAAGCAATCGAATCTGCAATCAACATCAAATCACTAAATCCTAACAAGGATGTGCAGTACGAACACCGATACGCAACAGACGTTGAGCTTGAATCGGTTGAAGTACAGGACGCACCGACATCAAGCTCATCATCGTAGTGGAGTAAATAAATGACACTTTCAATCACCACCAAATCACGTTGGATAGTTGTATTGGGATCAGACCATTCAGTGGTTATATCTGAACATAACCAAGAGAAAGAAGCATACGAATCAGCAGCAAACTATTCCGCTGAACACGGTGGTGTTGTTATGCGGGTAAAGGGTGCAAACTTTGATGTTGTTAGCACACCAGTCGTAATAGATCAACCAGCACCAAGCGAACCGTCATCAAGTAGCGCATCACCATCACCGGTTGATCCGCCCGCAACAGATGGAGGATTTACTGTCTTTGATCCAGAGGCATCACACAAGGTGCCAATCGATGCGACTAACGAGCAAATCCAGCAAGCATTGAACACGTATACAGATATCGCGTTCCCGGCAAACATGGTGGTTGAAAACGCACAGTTTGCATTCACACGTAATCACCAAAACATCTTCACATACGGGCAGGGCAATCGACCAAAATTTATTAAAGCCAATGATGGCATTAACAATGATGTGTTTAAGAATGATACCAGAACTATTGACCACTTGCACGTACAGGGATTAGAGGTTTTTAGTGAAAAGGGATTGCGTGAATCTAATGGTATTTGGATTAGATTGTCAGGCACATCCGGGCAGTATGCATCACATATTCGGTTTGAAGATGTGTTAGTGACAGGATTCAATAATGGTATTGGGGTTGTTGACGATTGGGCTAGAAACAACAACAACGAATCTAGAATCTCGCAGGTAGAACTTCACCGTGGTATCATCCATCGACAATACGCATCAGACGCATCACACTCAATCCCGTTATATGTCGAGGGTGTTGTTAATACCGACATCACCGAGACATGTTTTGATATGGCAGGCTGGCTACGTCCAGAACATCGCAACAAGCGATCACATTGTATCTACGCGCAGCAGTTTGGTGGTCCGACTCAAGCCACTGATTCGTGGTTTTTGCGAGCGGCAGCTAACGCAGCACAATTCCGAAGTGGGTGTAAGGACTTTTCACGAAACATCGTTTCAGAGTGTTCGTTGGGACCGTGGATCACCGAAAAATACGGTGTAATTGAGGACAATGTTCTACTAGACCAGACCGACATCCTTCCACCGCCTACGGGGGAAACTATCTCAAGCGAATCTCGCGGACACGGGTTTATGGGCGGTACAAATGTTAGACGAAACATCGCTACCCGGCGAGGCGGTACACAAAAAAATCATCCAGCATACATGGGTCTGTATGGAACGGTTGAGAATAACTATGCAATCGCATGGGCAGAAAATAATCAAAACTTTGATATCGGCGGTGTTCGGTATGAAAACCACAACACAAACAAGTCAATCGAAGTTGATCCCGGTTTACCACAAGTCACGGAATCGATGATACAATCATTAACATCACGTAGACTTGGGGTGTGGGATGCTAATGTACATAGCACAGCACCGTTCAGAAAACAATGTTGGGACATCGTACAGGAGTATGTCTAAAAGAAAACCCCGGCACAAACGACATAGGGAAATACTCGTTGGTGGCGTATATCCCTTGACATTCAAACAGAAAAGGTAAAGACATGACATTAAAAATCACACGAAAAAAGCGTTGGGAAGTTATTCATAACGGAATTGTTATTTCTACTCATAATGACGAGAAAGAAGCATACGAATCAGCAGCAAACTTCTCTGCTGAAAATGAAGGCAACGAAATTCAAATCGATGGTGCAAACTTCACCGTCGAAAATGCGCCTTATGGTGTAGAGCAACCGGAACCATCACCAGAACCATCATCGTCTAGTGCAGAGGAACCGGAAACACCAGAACCATCTAGCTCATCTGCTAGCGAACCAGAACCGGTTGAAGTTGCCATTGATCTAAGCTCTGTTCCATCGGAAGTGGAATCAGGCGATGTCTATCTGGTTACTACATCAGGCATTTCGGGTGGTGAGGAAATTTGGTATCATGTCTTTGATGAAAACTGGGGCGATCTAATTCGTCAGACGTTGGTTGTTGCGAACAACGAAGTAGAAATCAAGATTCCAGCGACAACAACTGAAAACCGAATCCTACAGATGCAGTATGGTTCTGTAAAAGAAACCATGAACATCAAGGTTACATCGGAAATCCCAACACCAGAACCAGAACCAACACCAGAACCAGAACCAACACCAGAACCGCCAGTGGTGGACCCACCGGCAGAAGGACTGACGTTGGTACCGGGGAGCGGATGGGCAGGGGATTTACTACCACCAACACAAATTGGCGAATCGGACGAATTAGCAATTGCTCGATGGGATGTCGTGCCGTATCAAATTCTAAATGAGCCGATGACGATTGGTGTATGTGCTGCCCATGTTGATAAACAGGGGATTGATCGTGTTGAATTCTCGGTTGATAATGGTCCGTGGGTATCAGTAACCGAAGAGAAATACAACCCGCGAACTAAGGTTGTGGAATACTATGCAGTTCTCGACCCGGCAAAATTCACCGAAGACAAACTGGTAACAGTGCGAGCGATTGCGTATCCTAAGACCGGCATCCCTAAACAAGTACCCGACATGCCGCTCAATGTAAACCCGAACGGCACATTAGAGCATGATTATATATATCTAGATGCAGGTGTACACCGATCTGAAAAGTACAAAGCACCTACGGATCGGTGGTTAATCGTTAAACCTAAACCGGGCGTTGCTAAAGAAAGTGTTACTATAGTACATGGCAAAACTGAATGGGGAAATGTTCGTCCGGGAACTGGTAACGTCAAGTTTGAGGGGTTGCGGTGGGATTTAGCAGGCGGCACACATTGGTGGTATAGTCTGTCGGGAAAAACAAACAATGTGTGGGCAGATGATGTTGAATTTCTTGGAAACCCTGATCTCTTTATTCTACACAGAGACATGAACGGTGCATTTTATACTGACTGTAAGATTGGATCGTGTCGAGCCTTGTTTGATAAAAACCCTAGCCAATTTGGTATCTTGGCGCGAAACATATACATACCACACGTGTATGAAGATGTTTTCCGAACGTCCGGTTGTTATCTAAACATTGTGATTGATTCACTCGACCGCCGAGAATATACAAGTTACCACCACGATTTTCTGCAAGCCCGTGGGTACTATAATGGGTACATGCGAAATGTCACGGTCAAGCACAATACTGGACAAGGTATTTTTACAGAGAAGTTCTCAAATAACGCATTCATCAATGTGCGATTTGAAAAGAGAGAAGTTGCTCGGCAGCTTCAAATGCAGGGCGTGACATTTAATGTCTTGTTTAAGGATTGCTACTTTGCCGGAACAAGTAGCATGACTGCCCGATATGACAAAGGATTCGGTGTACCAGACGGACAGCGTGTTGTCTTTGATGGTACGCCTGTTAGTGATCAGTTTCGTGAGATCGGATCGTTTGAAATTCGTGACGAACCATCTGTATAAGGGATAAAGAAAAAACCCCGGCACAAACGCACCGGGGTTTTTCTTTTGGATAAAAATGGACACACTTATGGATAAGTGTATACCTTATTGACCATACAATTCTCGTCGGCGTTGCTCGTTTGCCATGTTATGACCGTGGGTTTCATCCGCAGTCCATGACTGCAAATCTTTACCGAAACCATGCATGGTATTGCAACCAGACATCAGCAGGGTAAAAACAGCAAGGAAAAGAAGAAGAGCGATAGAAGGCATGTAACGCATTTTGCGTACTCCGAAAAGGAAGAAAAGAGCGACCAGCAACTTACCCGCCGCTCTATATATTATATCGACATGATCGCTGTTCGACTTAACTGGTGATACAGAAAAAATTACTATAGGACGTTATCAATTTGCACTAATGGCACTGGACCGGTTTGATGTTCAAATGCCGCATTATAAAATAATATATCATTGATATTTTCGGACCCAAACGCTTCGTGGATATGTCCGAAAACATGTAGTACTACGTCCGGTAAAGACAAAACCCTTTGCTTCAACTCGTAATCGCCACAAGACTGCCCCTGTTGATTCCAATCGCGGATATTGCTTGGTGGTCCGTGTGTCAGTAGAACGTGTGTGTTATCGGGAATCTTTGCCCAATGCTCGGTCGCATGACTACCATCTAGGTCAAACTTTGGTAGATTAAATGCCCAATCCCAAAACCATTTCGTCCAAGGTGACCCATAAAAATTAATTCCGTCTATTGACACTGAACTATCATTAAGATAGTGTATGTTTGTATCGGGAAGATTTAGGGTGCGTCTGATAACATAATCGTCTGTTGACTCAAATACAAAGTCGTGATTTCCCGCAATGAAAATCTTGTGTTTTGCTGGCTGATACTCCAACCACGGCATAAATTCTTCGACTAACCATTTCAGGGAAGCTCTGCTGTCCCGTTGTATCTCATAGGGCAGGATATCCCCCGAAATGAGTAGAAAATCGCTCGGCTTACATGTTATGTCCAATCTCCCGTGAATGTCCGATAAACAAGAAAACTTCATACAATACCACCTTTGGGTTATTTTACAATAAATTTGTTACGGGGGGTTTACATCACCGTATTTATAGTATATAATATACGCATGAAGAACGCAACACTTAATCGGGACTTCCTTCTTGGCGGTCGGGCTGGATTCGTGGTCAAAAACCCTGCCGGTGCGAAGTACGAATATCGGGTTCGGCTGAGCAAGCCTAAACCCAATTCGCGGTATGGTGCGACCTACTTCGTGTCGCTGGTTGACTCGACTCATCCCCGGTCTAAGTATGGCGCGGTGTACATGGGCATTCTGAACAAGGATACACTGAAGGTCAAAAAGACCTATGCTTCGGCGTTTGATGAATCGACTCTTGAATGGAAAGTTATGGAATGGGCAATCTCTATGATGGAAGCAAACGCTGCCCCGCCCGAAGGATACACTTTGACTCACGTTGGCAAGTGTGGTCGATGCGGTCGAAAGCTGACTGATGAGCAATCTAAGGCGCGTGGTATTGGTCCCGAATGTATGCGGCAAATTGCCATGAAGACCGGCGGTGCGCCCGGTACTCCCCACAAGAAGACTGTCGATCTTGATGAACCTACCGGTGACCAGTTTGATGAGGCTGATGTGAATGGCAATGATGCGGTAATCCCCGCAAAGATGTATGATGCTTCGACTCTGACTGATGCATACAACCCGCTTGGTCTGACCGAAGACAACTATGATGAATACCTAGCGTATACTCGCTAAACAACTCAACAATACGTTCTTCCTTTCGACCCGGTATAAGATTTATTCTTACACCGGGTTTTTTATAGGTATAAATACTACTACGGAGCAATTCTTCACAAAGGAAACCATAAAAATGAAATCGTTCTCACAATATCTAGAAGAAAAAGTAATCCAGCTTGGCAAAGGTAAGAAAGAAGGGCAAGTTGTCTTTCTTGCTGGCGGTGCTGGTTCGGGCAAAGGGTTTGCTAAGTCCAACTTCATCGATGATCGCATGTTCAAGGCAATCGACGTTGATGAATTTAAGCGTCTTTATCTGAAGATGAAGAAGTACCCCGAAGTCGCAAATATGAACCTACGAAATCCTGATGATGTGTTTAAGCTACACACATTCGTAAAATCTAAGGGTGTAAAGAACGCAGCATTCCAAGCAATGTATAGATCAGCACGTGAAGGCGTTGCACAACCAAACATCATCTTTGACGTTACCATGAAAGACATGGATGACCTGACCGATGTTGTGCCGCATCTTCTACAAGCAGGATACAAGAAAGAAAACATCCACATCGTATGGGTTCTTGCTGACTATAAGGTAGCTGTCATGCGAAACAAAAAGCGTTCGCGTGTTGTTCCTGATGATATTCTACTCAAGACCCACGAAGGTGCTGCAAAGAGCATGACTGATATGGTATTCAAGGGTAAGTATCCTAGTAACCTAATCAATGGCGATGTGCATGTCGTTCTGAACAACCAAGAAAATACTGTTCTTTACAACGATCCAGAGGTAGCCGCTAAGACTGGTAACTTTGTCATTAAAGACTTCACTTACCTGACCGTCAAGAAGACTGGTAAAAAGCTAGACAAGGGAGCATGGCAAGATGAGCTTTACAAGTGGGTTCGTTCTAACGTGCCGAAGAGCGCAGAAACCAAGCACCTGTGGAAAGACTAAATGAATCATCTAGAAGAAGGCTTGCTCAAAGACTTGATCGACAAATACAGCGACCCGTTAGAGTTTGCTGCTGCTGTTACAAAGAAGATGAAGTCCGGTGAGCTAAAACTCAAAACCCGTGGTGCGGCAAATACCCGTGAGCTTATCGCGTTGTTCTATAAACACAAAACGAAGAACAATAAAAAGCTCGTCACAAGCTCACGCAAGATGTCATCATTCAAAAAATATATTTCCGAAGCAACCCCGAAGAGGGGGTTTGTGCCGGGTCTTGACAACATCGCTCTGCTACAGGGTTATGGCAATTTCTATGAATCCATGATGATCCTTAGAGCAAATGGCGTGAATGTACATAGCCTGCTTGAGATGGGCAAAGAGATCAAGCCACTGTTGGAATTCATAAAACAGACACCGGAAGCACATTCTATTGTCATGGAAGCATCATCAGCATCGCAGGTTGTGAAAAATCCTAAAATAACGAATTCCGACATCTTAGAAAGATTCTATATGTATAAATACCATACAGAGCTGTTCTGTGTGGTGAAGACTCAACTGCACCAAATCAAGGAAGAGTTGCTTGACCGCAATGGTCAGGAAGAGTGTGTATTATCATTCAGAGGCAACTCACTAAAACTGAAAGAAACAAAATGATAAATTTCAAAAACTATCTCACAGAAGTCAAGCTGGCAACAGCATTCGAAGCTCTCATTGTGTGTGCATACAACGGCGGTCCAAAGAAAGACCCCGGCGTGTTGGAAGCTAATAGAATTTCAGATGAGCAGTATTATGAGCATGAAGCTGCTGCAAAAAACATTGCAAAAGTAATCAAGACCAAGTGTAAACCAAGCGGCAAAGCAACACACTACGGGGATGGCGCGGGTAAGCTAGCAGACTGGTGGGAAGGGCGAGGAACCCCGAAGACTGATATCTATGTTGGGGACGTTCGAATCTCACTAAAAGAGGCAGGCGGGTCGCAGCTAATGTCGGCAAAGAAGGGCGAAGCTGTTTCAACATTCAAGGCAGCAATTGCCTATATGGATCAGGACGCACCAGAAAAAGCAGTAAAGCTAGCAAAGCGTGTTGGTAACGCAATGCAAGAAGTCGTTGTTCCTAAGACTACAACAATCGGCGACTTCACAACAAAGCTCCGTGCCGGTAAGAATGTGGCAAAGAAGCTACAACCAATGGCAGACAAGTTCCTGCAACGCGACAAGGCAAAGGCACGCTTGACAACAGAAATCAAGAAGTTCTTTGAAGAAGACCCGGTTTTTCGTAACTGGTTTGTGTTCGAAGCGGCAACTGGTTTCACCAAGTTCTCACCAGAGGGACCGAAAGGCAAGCCAATCTCAAACTGGGTTTTGAAGTTTGACACAACAGGAAAAGTGCATGAGCTAGAACCGCTCATCAGCAAAGGCGGAAAACCAGCACCATACGTAAAAAAGATGGCAGAAAAGGTTAAGTTCCGTGTTTCATGGAAAACGCCTACATCCAAGGGAACAAAAACATTCTTGTCGCTACGTGGCGACATCTTGAAGGAAGAGACACTTCCAGAATATATTCCGACGCTGGATAACATTCTAGAAGAGGCAACGGAAGAATACACAAAACTGTTTTCCAACGATGTTTTATCGGAAAACGTGCTTACCAAGATCGGTGGCTGGTTCAAGAATCTATATAAGAAAATCATGGATGCTCTTATGACAGTTGCCAAGCGGGGGGTAGGAGCAGTCCTTTCATTCTTGGGTCTTGAAGTAGAAAATGTGCAAGTGTCTGGTCTTGAAATATGATATTCATTTGGGGAAATGTAAGAATGAATGTTAGTTAATAGAAAAGACATGATACGAGAACTTAAATGTCTAGCCCAAGAACAGATTTCACAGATTCGCTCGCAGATTTCGTGTGGAAGCATAACGCATCACCAATGTGTTTTGTTTCTACGGACGGTCAAATCCTAAAGGCAAATCCTGCATTCGCAGACTTGCTCGGCTATACTACAAAAGAACTGGAACAAACCACTGTCCGCAGGATCACCCATCCTGAAGACATTGATGCAGAATCGCAGATGGTTGATGACATCCTGCTAGGTAGAATAGAAGAGTTTAGAACCGACAAGAGATACATTTCAAAGACAGGTGTGGTGCTTTGGATCAAGCTCGTTCAAACACTAGTCGTTGATCGTAATACAGGCGAGAAGATGTTCTTCCTATCACAAAAGCCTATCCGCAGACCAGACGCACCGAAAGAAATAAATTCTATACCAGAAGTGAAGGTCGATGCGGAAGATATCACATTAGGCGATGTATCAAAATGGCTAAAGAAAAACTTTGCTAAGATGATGCCAATCTTCTCGGTGATCGGTTTCATTCTGTTTGCTGCGTTTAAGTATATGATTGAATGGTTGACTAAATAATAAGATGAGTAACACAGCAGTCTATACAGTAGGTCGGTTTAATCCTATGCACCTTGGTCATGAAGCATTGATCAATCGTGTTGGGGCTATCGCTAAGCAAGAAAAGGCTGATGCGTGGGTATTTCCTACACCATCACACGACCCAAAAAAGAACCCACTCAAATTTGAGCAAAAGATTTATTTCTTGAAGAAGGCATTTCCGAAGGTCAACTTCAACACAAACAAGAAATACAACAACCCGTTCTCTGCTCTTGACTATCTAGCTACCAAGTATGAGCATATCATTCTTGTCGTAGGGTCTGACCGTGTTCCGGAAATGCAGAACAAGCTAGAACCATATTTCATCAAAACATATCAAAAAGGCAATGAAACCATTGAGGTAGTCCAGTCTGGTCTTCGTGGTGACATCAAAGTAGGTGGCGTGGACATCTCAGGAACATCCATGCGAAACTTCGTAAAAGCCGATGACTATGATAACTTCGTAAAGGGTGTTCCGTCTTCCTTACCTAAGTCGGAAATACCAAAACTATTTAACGCAGTGAAAGCAGGTATGCAGTTATGAAAAAATTAATACTATCGTTTGTTGTTTTGATGTTGGTGGCATGTGTTGGTACAACCAACCAGAAGACATCACAAGAGATTAGACCCAAAACACAAATCGTAGTATTATCTCCCAAGCGACCCGAAACACTAAAAACAGAGGGATTGCGGGAGCGTGCGGTATACATCATCTTTCATAACTCCGAAGATGAAGTATTAAAAACTGGTAGTGGTGTATTCGTAAGAGTAGAAAACGACAACAACATCTATGTTCTCACTGCCGCACATGTGGTCATCAATGCTAGAATCCCCGATTGGTCTGAGCTTGATGGTAAACCAACCATCGTGGTCAAGGGATACAAAGACCCTGATGTGTCAACCGGTGAAATAGTAGCAATCAACAAAGAGCTTGATGTTGCTCTGCTCAAGATCAAACAACATCAGCAAGCAAACTATCCATACTATGCTGAGCTAGATACTGATAGCCTCAACCCCGGCGACTATCTATACACGATAGGCAACCCCGGTAGGTATAAATACTTGTTTACAGAGGGTGCGTTGGCAACAGACGAATACCCAAGAATGGAACAGTCATACATCACTTCTGTACCGGTGGATGGTGGGTCATCGGGCGGCGGATTGTTCAACCAGTCTGGAAGAATCTCTGGTATCATCACCCATAAAATCATACATAATCCGGGGTTTCCTGCTTTTTCTGCCGCAACCAAGTCATCTGAAATATCAATTTGGCTAAATAGTAATAACATCACACTGGAATAAATAGATATGAGTAAAGACAAACTACCATCACAATCACAAGTAGATGCGATGGCAAAAGCACTCAACGAAAATCCTGTGTATGTCTCACCGAAAACAGGCAAGGCATACACACAAAAGCCTACCGGTCCAACATCAGTAGAAGAGCTTGCTAAGCACGTATCACAATTCAACAAACGACCCGGAGAATAATTATGTCAGAAGAAAAGAAAGCACCTACATCTAAGAAGCGTTTGGCTGGTATTGTTACACTAAGCGTAATCGCAATCCTTGGACTAGCATCATGTGTCTCTGGCATCGGTGTGGGCGATCTAGTTGTATCCCGTACACCAGCAGAACTACAACAACCACAATACGTTGATGGTGTTGATGATGTTACCGGCGAAGCAGTTCGCGTCAAGATCAGCGATGGTCTACCGGAAACACTAACACACAACGAATCAGAGCGTGAGTTTGAAATCTGGAAAGAGCGTCAGCTACGTACAGGCGAGCGTTGGAAAGCAAACCTAGAAGATTCTGGACGATGGGTTGGATTTGTCAATTCATTCACTGAACTAGCATACAATATTGGTATGCAGCAACTAGAAGGTCTTGGTCTAATGGGCATCGCTGGTGCTGGTCTACTTGGTATGCTCGGATTCCGCAGACCAAAGGACTCTTCACCTGAACAGGTTGACGCAAAACTTGCAGAACAGGATGCTCGTTGGCAAGAAGTTCTGCGACATGACAAGGAAGCATCATACAACGAAGGTCAGAAGGTTGCTGCTGATACATACAAAGCAGTCCTAGAAGCACTGAAGAAACAGGGCGTTGATGTTCCTGATGTTCTTCCCGCAGAACTCCCACAAGAAGACAAGGCTTAAAAAATGGAAAACCAAATCAAATCAATCACAAAGAGCATTCAAGAAATGACCAATCCACAGCAAGTGGACGAGCGCGAAATTGATAGCAATGCTCAGGGATATCCTAAAATTGACCAATTAATTTCATGGATGGAATCGAACAAACTTTTACCAAAAAACGGCAGAGAAGATTATGTAGACCTGAATAATGGGACTGTCACGGTCACTGTATTATGGGCTGAATTGGATAAGACCGACATGAAAAAACTGATATCCCATAAGGCATTTACCAGCGTCAATACGGAAATCGTTAATTATGATTCATCTGCTTTGACTTTTAATTTCAAATACTCAGCACTTTAAGAAGCCACCAATAAAGGAAAACAACTATGCCAATGTGGACAAACAACGACGGAACAAACGACGATAAACCAAAATTCGTCCGCGACAATCCTGTATACGACAAAGACGGTGACAGTGAACCACTAAACGACGTTCTCGGTGCAGACGCTGATGAAGTCGCAGCAAACGATGGTATCGCTCACACCGGATGGGTACTCAAGACAGAAGGTACTGGCGGTCGCTCTGGTCGAACCCAATACGAAGTACTCGTTGCTCTAAGCAACATGACATCTGATCTTGACCACGACGAAGCAATCCTACCACCACATGGTGCTGGCTCGTCTTCAAGCTCATCTGGCACTCTATAATAGAGCAGTCTAAATATGTACACTATGAAAATTACGTCGCTGGATGAAACGAACATTGAATTCTATGCTATGACGCACTATGATAATCCGTCGTGTACTGATGTGACGGAGTTTCATGAAGACATGGCACGCTTTAAGTATCTCAAGCGGCTGTTTCGAAAATACAAGACCAATCAAGATATTAGACCACGACTGGTTTTCAATCATTTGATTGTACTCTACAATGTGTTCGGCATTGATGCGGCAACAAATTTATTGTTCTACCGCATTGATGCCGATCTTCATTCTATACTAAAGACGTACATAGTGTTTCTTAACTACTTCCCTACGTCAGATGCGTACATATCACTATGCGATAGCACTGACATCGATGAAGTCAAACTGGATTCGATTCTGCTTCATGACTTGAAAGCTAAATACGGGGATGAGGTAAAGTAATGTCAACCATTAAATCAGCAACAGACATCTATCTAACATACCGGTTCATCCGTTCTTTGGTTACACCATTCGATAAGACCAAAGCGTTTGAGCTTGGTATCATTGATGCTGATGGTAATCCACTAAAGAAGAAGCGTGATCTAAAGACAACCGAAGAGAAGACAGCATATACCATCTATGACCGTCTGGTGTTTAAGCTCAAGCGTCTACTTGGTAAAATCCCCGGTGGTAAGTCGCGTCTTGCTTCGTTTGCTGCTGCTCTATGGTTGATCAAAGAGCAAGTGTGTGATGGTAACAGCGAACAGGCATATATCATCGAAGAAGAAATCATGAAGCATCTGAAGCTAGAGCAATCTGACTTTGATGCGTTGATGGAATCCGCACCGGCAACAATTACCGCAGGCAGATACGTGATCACCGAAGACGTATCTGGTGTGTTTGAAGACGTATCCGAAGGCGATGTTGTTGTACTTGAAAACGACGCGCCTGTAGACACAATCCTTGGCGTGTCTCTGTTCAAAGTAATCCACGAAGACACCAAACAAGAAATGGTAGTATCCCATGAAGAAATTCAGCCAATTTATATCTGAGGGATCGTTTGAATCATCCGATCTTGCCAAAATAGACCCACGGACAAAGGGACACACCCTGTCGGTGGGGTTTGCGATGCTACCAATGCGAGCGTTTCAGAATAACACAAATCGCATGGCATTCGTATACAACTATGACAGAAAAGACGGATGGTTTCGTAGAATCGAGGGTGTTGGTGAAGGCTATGGTCTGATGTTGCGGGATGTCAAGCTATCAACAAAAAGAATGCCTATCATATGGGGCAATGGTAGCTTCTCTCTTTACCCGGTGAACACAACATATCTCCCCGGCGAATATGATGAAGACGATCCACAGAAATATGTAAAGGCTCAGATGACGATGTTCATCAATAGAGACATCGACTACTCAGCCAAACCAGAAGATGTGATCGCATACTGTAAGAAGAACAAAAACAACTGGATACCATAATGAAGAAATTCAACAAATTTATGTCTGAGGCAAAAGGCTATGGCGATGTCAATCGTGCTGTCGGCTCGGCACAAGACAAGCTAGATCGCGCACAAGCAAAGAATGTTACCAGCAAAGGTAAGAAGCTCGGCGTGCTTGCTGATCCATACAGTGGCAAACCAACCAAGCAAGAAGTGTGGGAATACAAAGGCAAGAAGTGGCTTGTACTTGGTAAGAGCGTTGAAGTGTTTGTTCCTATGAAGTATCATAAGGTAATCAAAGAAAACTTTGTACTTCGTGATGGCGAGTATCTAAAAAAGGGAACCCCGGTCAAGTGGAAAGCTGCTGATGGTAAAGAGGTTGAAGGCAAGATTGAGGGACATCAAAGCGGTCGTTACATTGACGAAATTCTTGTAACAAAAAGCAAATCCAAGTTTTACAAACCCGGTGATTATGCATATGACGTTTATGCATCTGATATTGGTGTGACGTTTAAGGAAGACATCGAGCAGGTTGATGAGGGATTCAAGCAGCTAAAGAACATTAAAAATACACACCCAGAAATGGTTCGATTTGATCAAATGAAGTGGTATCGTAAATTGGTCAAACAGCTAAAGGACGAGCCGGGGGAAGAAATTGTCTTGACGATTGAAAAACCATCAGATTCATATAGAAAAACATCCGGGTTCGGGGATTCTGTATCTGTCAGACAGCAAGATATTTCGGGGATCGGTCTGGGAAAAACCAAGACAGAAAAGTTGGGCGACGGCGGGATACGAACGACTAAGGTGCTGGCTATCAATGAAAACGTAAGACAGATTGATGAATTGTTTGGGCTTGGTAAAAAGAAAGACAAGCAACACAAATACAAGGCAGGGGACGAACTACCTGAGCTAGGCGGAACTATCAGATTCAAGTCGAAAAAGTTTCCCGGTTTTACTCTAGAAGGAAGTCCGTTCACCCGACTGTCTGGTAAGCGGTATGAGGTCAGCATCAAAGATGTTGTGAATTTCAAAGACAGAAGCAAACTAGGACTACAAAAATACAACAAAGCAATTGGTAACGTTGAAGTAGTCTCTGCTAAAGACATCATTGAAATTGTGAAGTACAACCAGTTTGGCAAGTATGCTACCAAGAAAACCCCACAAGAGAAAGATCGTTTTGATCGCAACGATTATGGCATCAACATCAACGACATTAAAAAGGGTCAGTATGTTGAGTACTCGGATAAAGGCAAATCATCTAAACACTCAATCATCGGTAAGGTTACTGGCATCGGTGATGACGAATTGGTATATGTGGAAGTCTATAAATCAACAGACCCGCGTATCAAACCGGGGTCGGGTAGAAAGATGGTGTACTTTGGATGGATCAAACGAATCCTAGATAGGTCCGCTGTAACAGAAGACATCGCAAACGCTGCTGGCGGTCCACTAGGATCGAACCCATCAACCGGGACAATCGCAGGCTACGATCCGATGCTCAAAAAGAAACCACTAAAGCGTTCCAAGTTTGCAGGCACAGAATGTTTTGAAGTTGACAATGATACATTCCAGAAGTGTCACACGGGGCATGGTAAACACGAAAGATGGGACAAGTATCTAAAGGATGATTGTGATACTTGTAAGACGATCCGCGCATATGCGAAGCGATACCCGCAAAAAGACATTGTGATCCAACGTGCCGGATGTGGTACGATGACATGGCTCAAGAAGAAAGGCGTTCACTATTAAGCCATTTGGTAATAGTGGGTGGGCTTACTTTGAAATAACGAGCCGCCGCTGATTTAGATGGAAACTCAATACCACGAACCAGACAAGACGTTCCTTGTCTGGTTCTACTTTTACCACCTTCACGAATCCATTTTTGGATGGTTCGATATGATGCTTCATAGTGTCGCATTGCGGCGGTGATTGAAGGGAATGTGATATCATCAATCACAACCTCTTGCGGCGGTCCTGCTCCAAGTGCGCGGGACGATCCGCCAGTTTCAATCCAAGTAACAATAGTTGTTCGGTCTACCTTGAAGTATTGTGATGCTTCACTATGGGAAGCAAACAACAACCCATCAATGTCGCAAGACTTTGATGATGCTTCCGCCGAGGCTATTCTTGCTTTTTCATACTGCTTAGATCGTAGCTTTCTCTTTTCTTGCATCATAGCCATTGCACCAAAAGCAAACTTCAAAGATTTATTCTCTGGATAAATCTTGGTTAATAGCAAGTGGGCAAGGTAATGCGCTCTTGCAGGAAGTCTAACTAAATTGCACTTATCATCATTCCCACCTAAACAACGGGGCATGATGTGATGAATCTCACCATACCCTTTGAAGTCAGTATTGCGATAATGCTCGATCAGTTTATTGTATCTTATCTGGTATTGGCATTGTGTAGTCATAACTTGTCTCCACTTCTATTTAGTAAAGTCATGACTTAGACTAAACAAAAAACCCCGCCGTTAAGCGGGGTTTTTTATTTACGCTATTTGATTGATCAGCCATACAACGCTGCGTCCAAAGCGATATCACCGACCTTTCTATAATTCTTTTGGTTAAGAGGAAGCACCAATATTCTCTTTGCCAGAAAAGCAAGACCAAGACGTTCGCTCATCGCAAACTCATATTTGTTACTCGGTGTGTGCATTGCCGGATTCCAACTAGTAGTTTCTGTTGTCATGATGCTACCATCTACCCAACCGGGAGTGGTAGCGTTACCGACCAAATCAAACCTACCAGTAACCACACAGTTTGGTGTTAGTATAACATAGATACCTTTACATCCATGATCATGTGGGCTAGGCGAAAAGTAGACATCCCCGGATGTTCCCGTGGATGTTCTACACCAAACATCAAAATTTGTCATCGCGTGACGAATCCACGCATCAGGATCAGACTTCATGAGCATCTACTCCGCAGGCAGTCATGAACCGGTCGCGGTCAAAGTTGCCATTGAACATCTTACCCATACCAGCCATCTCTTCGACTAGCTTTAGCCATACTGCTTTCGTTTCATCCGAAGCATCAGCATCAGGCTTATGCCATTTCAACCGACCAGCCATTTCATTAAAGTGCTTACGAGTCATTTTTAGTTCGCTTACCTTTCATGTGAGGAATGTTACGTTCAGTCAGTAGCCGATCAACAATCGGCTCATGCAGTTCTTTCTGTTCTGCTGCGTTAGAATCCCGCATGACGGGGGCTTGCAGGATATTCCACCATGCAACTAACTCAACATCCGTAAACTTTCGCAGTTCGCGCTCAACAGGTTTCATCGGTTTCCTTTCCAAAACCATAACAAGAGTATTATCCCATAAATTTATTTCCTGTCTATCCCCCAAAGGGGTTATTCTGCCATTTTTCCGCCATTATCCCCCGAAGGGGTTATTCTGAATAAATTTCTCAATATAACCCAAAAGGGGTATTGCTCTAGGAATAAATTTATGGGATAATACTTCTGTTGAGTTGATCCCCTGACGAAAGAAGAACTGATGACGAAAGAAGAACTGAGCCAAGCTGTTGCGGTTGCCGTTTCTAATGCTGATCTGAGCAACGAAGTGGCTAACATCGACATCTTCAACGGGTATGGTTTGCCCGGTTTCAAGCCGGTCTATGTGACGGTGCGACAGGTTGCCGCTCTAATCCGCTGGCAAGCGGTTCAATTTGATGGTGGTGTTCATGCCGAATCGCTGAATGAACTTGCGTATGCTGGTCGCCAGAAATTCCAGATTCTCTAAGAAATAACCCCTTTGGGTGATAGACAAACAATAAATTTTTGGGATAATACTGACATGATGATTAAACGACTTGATTTGAAACTTGGTTCGATGCGAAAAGCACAAGACTTCATCGTTTACCCTGCTAGCCGAGATGAAGGCAGCAAGGTACTGATTCAGTCCGATAAGCGTATCGCACAGATCGACATCGAGACTGGCGAAGGTATGCTGTCTAGCGGTAAAGCCGGTCATCCCGGCTTCATCGAACTGATGGAAATTCGTGGTGCTAAGCCGATCAAGGTTGATACTGAAGTAATCGAAGCTATCAAAGCTGCTCGACCTAAATCCGGTGACATGATCGGACCCGGCGTGTCGATTGCCTAAAATAACCCCTTTAGGTGATAGACAAACAATAAATTTATGGGATAATACACACATGAGCTACAAGACACTTAATGACGCTTCCCGCTTCTATGACTCTCTTGCCGAAGGCGATACTGAGATTTGGTATCAGAAAGAAATCGGGTGGGGATGTCCCGAAGTGGATACCGACAATCTGGAAGATACCCATGTTAAGTTGGGTTCGATTGTCGCAACGAATCCCGATAGTATTTTCGGGCTGATGCAGGGCGAAGTCTGGTCGAGAATGGGCGAGGCGCGTGATCTGATCATCGGAAAGGGTCTGCGACACACTTCGATGTCGGTGGGCGACATCATGAAGATCGGTGGTAAACTGCTGATGGTCGATTCGGTCGGATTCAAAAAACTTTGAGAAATACCCCCTTTAGGGGATAGACAGGAAATAAATTTATGGGATAATGGTCTTGTTGAGTTGATCCCCTGATTGGAAAGAATGATGAAACGAGCAAAGTTTGATTTGTACAAAGTGAGTGCGGTTGACCCCGATGGGGTTCTTCGCGTGAAACGTGTGATCTGCCCGAGTGTTGAGGCAGGGCATGAGCGAGCGCAACTTGCCGCTGATATGTTGCCGAATGGTCGGGTTTACGATGGCGACACTGGTGAGATGCTGTATGCTGTTGATCCGTTTGACTGGATGCGATAAAAAGGAAAACACAAATGCTTACTGAAACACTAAACGGAACTGAACTTGAACTGAACGTCTTCCTTGATGGTGATATGGCACGCATCGAGTTTGAGGACTGCTTCAAGGTTTATACCCATGCTGGTTATCGCTCAACGACGCGACTGTTTTATACTGGTGCTGGTTGGGAAGATTTTCCCGATACAGTATCGGAATGCTATGACTTGTCGAAGGTGACCCGGCGTGAAGCTAGGAACTTCGTTGTTGATACTTTGATTGATGAATTCACAACTGCGCGTGAGGTTATCGAAAATTGCCGATACTACCACGACGGCGATTGGCTTGCGTATCTTGTGGAACTGATGGATGAAGAAGAATTCATCAATGTTTTTGATGAAGATGAACGACCCGCGATTGGTGAATTCAAGTATGAGATTGCTGGTGTGACTGGTTACTCGCAGGGCGACTATGCTGAAGTCATGTATGACCCCGAAGTGTTTGGTGAAAACACAAACGCACATCGTCTGTTTGAAAACCTACTCTATGATGCCCCTGTCTTTGCTAGGCTGACCGTTGACGGTTCCGAATACTTCATCGATGAACTGCTGGAAGATAGGTATTCGTGGGATCGTGATGAAGTGATGCGATTGGTGCGAACTGAATACGCCACCGATCTTGATGAAGAAATCATCGAATGGGTTTGCGAACAACTTCCCGAATACCCGGAGTATGTCTAATGGAACAAACAAAAGCCGAAACGTGGATTGATGAATTAATCGAAGACGGTTGGACGTTATACAGAGACAATCTATCAAAAGCTACTGCCGATTTATACCGAAGGGTTCCGAGTAACTTCAGGTGTAAGTGTAACGATGACAAAGAGGGTATACAATTCACGATTG
>Ga0098047_10000203_pt1 | contig 23702 bp, 52 predicted proteins | sample 12_taG_FD_92585 | JGI IMG/M metagenome (GOLD analysis project Ga0098047, IMG submission 92585) | Marine viral communities from the Subarctic Pacific Ocean - 12_ETSP_OMZ_AT15267 metaG | ecosystem: Environmental > Aquatic > Marine > Oceanic | place: Subarctic Pacific Ocean | collected 2015-01-16 | reverse complement strand
GAATAAAACAGTGACAATAGCCTGTTACTCTACCTTACTTAACAGCCTAATGTCACACTTTTCGGTAACTGGTAAAACTACCATTATTACAGACTTAATACGACTTACGTTGGATAATATATACGTAACCAATAATTATCAAACTAACTAAAACTAATCACTATGGATTATAACTTAATCACTATCGGTACTTGCAACATGTGTGCTCAATTCGTACCACTATTATCACTCGAGAATACTCGCTACGCTAAATCTTGCGTCGCTTGTGTTAGTAAAGAAATGAAAGAATTACTTGATAAAAGTAAATCGCAAGCAAGCTCACTCGGCGGAGTATCTGCTAACTAATTTCATCACTCAAATATAGTATCCACTTTTGTACAAACTAAATACGAAGAGTATTGGATAATATATATGTAACGAAACAAATTAATAACTGACTAAAAAATAAACACTTATGTCAAATTTACTTAAATCAAAGAGATTCGTAGTGCGTCAATCTCTAATCGGAAAAGACACCAATATTGAAGTAACATTCAAAAATGGTAATTCAGTAACGTATTCTCACGATAAAGCGTTCGAGATTATGAAGGAAACTTTAGAATCGTTAGCGTGTTGGAGTAAGTACAAGTCGTACACAGCAAATGGTAATGTGCCACGAGCGATTCGTGAAACAGAAGCTATTATAGCGTCATCACAAGCGGAGGTAGTGGTGGAAGAGGTTGCTGAAGAGGTGGCTGAAGTAGAACCATCTTTAGAAGCGGCATTCTAGTCGATGCACTTGAAATGAAGTCCAGTTAGTTCCACTTGTTTACTGGTAAATCAAATATGAACGAGTAAGATAGTCTTGGAGTATTGGAGTGTTCGATTCACTCACTATCACTAAAATTGTAACTTATGAATGCGAAACTATTAAGAATATCGTTTAGCTTGTATAACTCACATTGGTGTAGGTTAAACAAAGCACAAAGAACAAGAGTTTTAGATCACTATTACGATTATTATTAACAACTAAATTGAAAGCAAGTGGCTGGATTAGTATTATCTCGAAAAGAGAGGAAAGAGATTCGTCAAGAACAGGCGAACGAAAGAAACAACGCTTATCAAGAGCAGATTAGTACACCTGATGGTATACATGACTATATTGCTCGTTACGCTTCAAATCCGTACTATAGTATTGGTGAGAAGCAATTAGCCAAGTTGATGAAACACTTCTTCGATTATTAAAGCAAAAGAAAAAGTAATGAACAGTAGTTTAATTGTATTAGCGTTAGAAGCGTTGAGAGAACGAGTGGAAGGTGGTACTGATTGGCAGTGCGAGGTGGAAACTTTAGAAGGTTTAGTAAGACTCGACTTAATAGATAGAGAGCTCGAGAAGATTAAAGAACACTTAAATAACTAATTATGAACGATAGATTATTAAATTATCAAGAACAGTGGGATCAAGCTGAAGATTTACTAATAGAATTGTGTGAAAAGTACAATATGAAGAATCACTTATCATTAGATGAGTTTTACGCAGAGTATTTTCACCACATTAGCAACGAAGAGCAGATCCGAGTGGAAAAGATCTTAAACTTATACTAATGTTAGAGGTTTTAGATAAATTAGCAGAAAGAATGTACGGAGAATTTGGATTTTCCACGTGTACGATTGAAGAACAAAGAGAAATATTAGAAAGTTATGCAAGTAAATTGTAAGAGATGTGGCAAAGATGTCACCAGAAATGTAAACGAATTCTTTGAAGGAGTTAGAAAGTCACCTAATTGTGACGAGGAGAATTGCTCTGCAAAGCGTTTGCAAGAGAAAATAGCTAAAGATTTCACACTAACAGACTACATGTCAGTAAATACTGTGAAGCAACAGGAGATCTTTACGAGCGGTTGTAGATGTAAAGGGGAACGTGCTAATTATTTATCTCGTAAGAATGGTACAACTAAATACTAAGTATTATGTGGAAACTCTGGGCGAGAGCATTAGGTGCTAAAGTCGGTGAAGATAACGCTAAAGCGGATAAAGTGGCTTGGATTAGAACATTTGTAGTACTTCAAGCAGTAATAACTAACTTGTTTATAACTATTAATATTTTAGAAAAATGGTTAAAGCAGTAAAATTAAAGAAAAGAAAATGGCAGTAGATTTAAGATGTCCTAATTGTGAAGATAACTTAGGGAAAGACACAGAGAACTCGGTAAAAGCTTATTGTGGTAATTGCGGAGAAGATAATATTAGCAACCCGAGAGGCTATAGAGATGACGAAGAGTAAAAAGAGGGTGGAAATTAGTAGATTATTATATGCAGCTATTTCGATTATAGTTTATATCATAGCGGTTATATAGAGTTTACAAACTGAATACGATTACCTTTGGATAATATATATGTAAAACGAACAAAACACATGAAGACAATAAAAGTAATAAAAGAAAGTAACGGAATATATCTAGAACAAGAGATTGGAGGAGTTAACTTCCCTACTAAGTGGAGAGCTTATTTAGTGGACAGCTTACCAAAGAACTTCGGATGTATAGAGTTCGAGACTGAGACTGAAGGAATTAGTGAATGGTTTAACTATAAAGGACTAACTTATGTCAGAGAGAACTAACACTAAGCACTTATTAAGTACGTTAGAAGTACAATTAAAGCTACATGATTGGTTTTTTGAGTACTCTGATGATCATAGATACTGGGAAGCTGGTCGTAAAGAGCGAGAGGAAATATGGGAAACCATCGAGAAATTAAAACTTGAAGGTGAGAACGAACTAGATCAAGCTATGAAGCTTTATAAGGAGTTTAAACCAGTAATACCTTCACCAGAAGGATAACAAAATAAGATAGTGTAGGTATTCTACGATACTGTAACACCACCGATTAGTAGGACGCAGTAGATCACTGTATTGCAGGTGTACACTATCACTTCACTTGAATAGCTCAACTGGATAGAGCATCTCCCTTCTAAGGAGACGGTTGTAGGTTCGAATCCTACTTCGGGTACTAAAAATTAAGAATATGAATGATTACAATTACCAAATAGTATGCTATTCCAAAGAATCAGATTGGGAACAAGTTATACGTAGAGGTTTAGATGAAACAGCAGCTCACGAGATGTTAGCTGAGTTTAATGCTAGTTCTGCTGAATGTGGATCTAGAAATTTGGAAGGTTATTATGTAACTAGAGAGAATGAAAGGTAAAAAGAGAAATAAAGATGAATTTTGGAAGGTAAAACTCGATAATGAAACCTTAAACTCAATTTGGGATGCTTCTAAGCACACCATGGAGAAAAATAAGAAGAAATACTCACGTAAGAGTAAGCATAAAACAGACAATTATGAAGAATAAATTGATTATTGGCGATGTAAGTATCGTTAGAGTTGATAACGAGATTCGTTACAACATTCCAGAAGATATGACTGGTGCTAAATTAGCTAAATTAAAAGAAACTCACAAAGAGAGCATCGATAATTTTGTAAAAAGTAGCAAATTATGAAAGAAACTTACGAAAACGAGTACGTAAAATCAGTTCATCAAGCGTTAGACTTGTTTAAAGTATTGGGTATTAAAGACGTATCGAGTAGAACACAAGTAAAAAACGGAACAACTGTGTATGAGTTGCCTATTAAAGATATGAATTACCGAGGTGATCAGCATGTTATAAGGTATGCAACTTATGAATCAGGAATGGTTAGAAACGTAAGTCCTTCGAATGCATCTTGTTGGCAAATTAACAAGAAGTATGGAATTAAGAAGAAATTCTGGAACTCTTACTACAAAAGGTATCACACTTTCACATCGTACGAAAGAATACCTATCAATAATGAAGATGATAGAGTTGTTTATCTTGCTAATTATATTCTTAAGAATAACTATAGAAAAGGTGGATTATATAACGTAGATTCATGGACGAGAGAAAAAATTAGTGAGCATTGCTACGAAATAGATAACAACGTGCTAATGAACAACAAAAGTTGGGAGAAATATAGAAAATTGCGTGAAAACGCATCTATAGAACCTAAAACTGATATTCAAGTAGTAATTAACGGACATAGATACAACTTAACATGAAAAAAGAACACATTGAATTAAGAATTGAGGAGACAAAAAGTTTAATATTAAATTCTCAGAAAGACCAATCTAACTACGTGGGTAAGCTCCATGATTTAAACGAAGAGTTAGCTAAATTAAATGCTCCTACTATGACAATAGATCAAGCTGTAACACTTAAAAGTGAGATTATGAACGTGTTTGATGATTTCGACTTCTCTAACGCTGATCATTATGACTACGAATTTGAAATTGATTATGATGGTAGAGTCTGTGTGTCTCATATTGATGCGGATGGGATTCTTGATAATCTTGAAGATGTTGTGGAGGAATTAATTCAGGACTTTTTCAAAGTGCAAGAAGAAGATGAAGATGATGACATTAGCTAGTTAACATATACACGAGAGCGGTCTGGTCAGTATATATAATATACGGAAAGGTGATATAAAGCAAGAACCAGGTTCACCCCGCATCTCGTTTACAATGTAGGATGATGAAATGGCAGACATGCCCTCCTGTCTCGAGGGTGTAGATAACAGAATAAACTTAGGATACGTGGGGTTGACCACTACGCTCTGCAGAGCTTTTATTTGTCCTTTAGCTAACTGCTACGTGGAGGTTCGAATCCTTCTCCTACAGCAATAAACGGGTACAATTAAATTAAAAAAGATATGAAGTATACAAATAGACACGGAGATGTTTACACATTTACTTTGAATAAGAGTGGAGATATAATGTGGAAAGGTAAATTCGAGCATTGTAGATATGGATTTCCAAATAACTACGATCAAGCTTGGGAGAAGTTTCAAGAAAGATATAATGCTATTTATATATCCTTCAACACATTTAAAGCTATGGTTCATACTTATGATAATCAAAACCGAGAGTTTGTATTTAAAGAGTTAGTACCTTTAATAGTATCGAATACTGAGATGATCGATATGGTAGACCCAAGTGGTGGACCTTATATATCTGCAGGTGGTAATTTAGGTGATTTTCATGAAGAATTCGAAGGTAGAATAGTTAAAGAGTTTAAACCTATGAAAACTGGTTATAAGATTATTTGCTGGAATTCTGTCGATGAATATGTATGCGCTAACAAAAAATAGAATAGTTATGAGAAGATTGATTTATGATATGTACTACTCTGAAGAGATTAGTATGGAAATTTGTGAAAAACTTATTAACAAATTGAATGAAGTTTCTGAAAAGAGGCGTAAAAAACGAGGTAGTTATTAATATTTACAAACTAAATACGATCGCTTGTGGATAATATTAATGAATAAACAAAAAAACACATGGAAAATCTATGGCAACAACTGAAGCCAGCAGTTAAAAAGCAAATACTGGCAGATAAAGAGAGATACCCTTATATAGTTAATTCTATCAAAGAGGAATTAGTATCTAAATTTTGGTGGACAGATTTATCTGTAAACACAGCTAGACAAGTAATATCTTTTACTCACGACAGCATTTTAGATGTATCTTATTCTGACTTTATGTGGGGTTCTAAATTCTTAAAAGCTACAAAAGATGGAGAATAAAGAGAAAAAAGGATTACCTAAATGGTTTAACGGAGACGTTTATAAAGAAGGTGGAGAAGTTAGAAACCGTTTTTCAGGTGAATCCTGCGAGATTGATGCATTAGAATTAAGTATGTATGATTTTATTATGGGTTGTACTATGTTTATTGAGATGAATTTTGCTAATGGGTTTTTAGATCCTGAAAGTGCAAAACTTCAAAATGAAATGTCTAAAGGTATTAGCTGGTTTAGACGACGTAATCCATCAGCTTATATGGTGTTGTTAGATTAATGGCATACTACATAGCGGGTTACATATTAGTTATACTGATATGCGCTTTCGAGACGAGAGTAGGAATAAAATTTAAAGATAAAATATGAAGATAAATGAAATCGAAAAGCAGTTAGAGCAAAGATCTAAAAAAGAGATAGAAGACTTAGTTAATGATTTAGTGTCTAGTATCAGACAATTTAAGGGTGAAAAGACTGGTTCTGAAGGAAGTGGTTTAAATTGGTATCAAAAACATACTGATCCAAAAAATTCCGCATTCCCTAATGACCCTTGGGGTCACCATAATTGGGGTGATCTTAGAAAGCTATTTACTAGAAGCCTTCAAAAATCTCTATTAGAAGGTATTGTTAGTGCTAAAACGAAAGAGTTATTAAAGAAAATAGATTTATTAGGATGAAAGAAGATAGACACATTTGGGAAGGATGGCACGTATCAGATTTTATTGAACGTCTTGAAGAGATATGGAAATTCCAAAACTTTCATGATACCACTGAAATTAAACTTTGGTGTATGAGTGAGCAACCTTATTATAAGAAGTATATACCAGAAGTGTATAAACACTTTGTAAAAAAATGGAAAGGAAATGAGTACAAGAGCACAAATTAGATTTGCTACACGAGAAGAAGGAGTATCGTTTAGTGAGCACCCAGATAAGATCCACGCACAATTTTACGTGCATCATGATGGTTATCCTGAAGGATTAGGTTTAGATATTGCTAAATCTATACATTGTGGTGGTTTTAAGTTAGATGGGGTAGAGATTGAACACGTTCAAGATTATCATGGAGATTTAGAGTATATATATTATGTATGGTCAGATTATGACAAAACCACTTGGATGAGTGTGTTTAGTGGTGGGGGAGTTTGTGGAACCTGCGGTAAAGATTATGATGGGTCAAGAGAGGAGATTAAAAATCTAGGTATCCTACAGAATTCCACTTGTATATTTGTAGGAACACCTAAACAATTCATAGAAAAATATGACGGATAAAGAGCTAAAGAAATTAGGCAAGTACCTAGCAGAGACATTGAAAGATTACGAAATCACTGATAAAGAGTTGAAGAACTTAGGAAGTTATATAGCAGACTCTTTAATAGAGAAGGCTATTGATCAGACTGGCATTAATTGGAAAATCGATGACTCAATGGATCATCTTGTAGGTGAATTAGCTAGATGTATGACTCTACAGAATATCTATGAAGAGAGAGAAGAGTATGAAAAGTGTGCTATTATGAAATTAAAAGTAGACGAAATTAATAGTAAGTTAGGTATAGATCTAACTGATAATGGAGAAAACGATGGAGATTAGATACAAACCAATGTTAGCTTACCCAGTAAGTAGTAAACCAGTACCTTATGGTGAGTTGTTATTTATACAACCTAAACTAGATGGTGTTAGATGTTTAATACAGCATGATTTAGACAGTGATGGTATTCATCACGTAAATGCTTTTTCAAGAACTGGTAAGAAGTGGTTAAACATACAACATATACTAGATGAATTAGTTCCTTTCTTTAGAGAAAACCCTGATGTAGTATTAGATGGTGAGCTGTATAATCACGATCTAAACAATGATTTTGAAAAGATCATATCATTAGTCAGAAAAACGAAACCGACTTACGAGGATCGTCTAGAATCATCCAGAATGGTCCAATTTCATTGTTATGATGTCATATTAGATAATGAGGTTAGAAAACCTTGGTTTGAGATACGTAAGGAATGGATTAGTTTGAATGTACCTCCGAGTTACTGTGTTAAAATAGTTGAAACTCATGAACTTTGGCATGAAAAATATGCTAAAACATACCATGATATTAACTTGAAAAACGGTTACGAAGGATCTATTTTGAGATTAAATGAACCTTACCATAATAAAAGGTCTCATAATTTGCGGAAATTTAAAGATTTCCACGATGCTGAAGCTGAGATCATCGGTTGGGTTCAAGGTAAAGGTAAACGTATTGGTACTATTGGTAAATTTATTGCTCGAGACCCTGAAGGTATAGAGTTTGGAATGCCAGTGATGGATAAGTTTAAGACTTTACAAGAAAAGTATGACGAGATGAAAGGTTGGGTTGGTAAAACAGCTACTTTTACATACTTTGAACGTACAAAAGCAAATAGTTATAGACATCCATTATTTAAATGTATTAGAGATTATGAGTAATAAAGAAAAAGCAATAGGATTACTAGAAAGTGTAGCTCATTGGATGGGTAAATCAGATTTTGATTACCAAGTAGAAGATTTAAAAGACATTTTTAATGAAGTTCTTAATGAGTACAAACAATATTTAAGTAATAACAAAGTAAAAAACTAGTAAATTATGAAAAATCTTAAAGAATTTTTGATAGATATTGATTGGATTATTTGTCAAGTGATAGCAGTTACATTTTTAATGTTAGGCTGGACAATTCCAGGGTGTGTATTGATGCTCGCATCTGTATATTTTTCCGAAAAAGACAGAAGAAATGGAAAATTCTAAAAATTACCAAAACATTATAACGGAATGTGATATGGATTCAGCTCCGTATCGATGTGAATTCTGTGAGAAACCAATGACTGAAGAGGCACATCACTTTTGTGATATTTGTGATGATTGCCGGGAAGAACATGAAGCTTATTTTTAGTATGAAAGAAGAATTAAAACTACAAATTAAGGAATTTAATGAAATTAAATATCCTAAGGATAATTCAAAAAGAATTATTATTGCAACATTAAAACCGGAGACTGTGACAACAGCCCCTATATATAATGAATAACAGGCTTATGTCACACTGAGAAAAAAATATTTAAATGATTGAGAGAAACCTTGGACATTTGCATCGTCTAAAAATAGTATACCGGCGAGACCCAACAGAAAGACCAGATTTCGAGAATCATCAGTATATGTTTTTTGAAAACGGTACTTACCAAGCTTACGATCTATTTAAAAGTAAAGCTAAGATAAATACTTATAGGAGTTTGAAATGGCATTTATTAGTACTTTGGTACTTAAATCCACAGAAAAACCCTGAAGAGTTTAATGAATTAGCTGTGTTCATATCTGAAAAAGAGAACGGATTCACTACTTTTAGTATATCTAGTAATGCTCTGGAAAGAATTATACACGATGTATATATGAGTGATTTAGATAAACCGCCAACGAATAAACTTAGAAAAGTTATATTCAAAATGGGTAGTGGTTTAGATAAAGTCACAAAACTTAAGATCGTAGGTCAATTAATTGGTGCTGGTAAAAGGATACATGTTGACGATGTATATGAATGTATGGTTAAGATAAATGATATGGGTAACAAGATCACTATAAACAACGTAGCGAAATTATTAAACTGCTCCCCAAGGACAATTCACAGAAATATGTGTGATGAGTTAAGAAGGGAAAAAGAACTATTAAATAGAAGTTTATAGATGACTAAAGAAGAACAAGAAGAATTGAACAAAAAGATCGCACGAGAAACATGGGATTCCTGGATAGAGGATCTAGTTTACAAAGAAGAAAATGAAGAACAAAATCCCGATGATGAGGATTGTAACGCAATAGAAGACTAGAAAAATGGAAAAATTTATTGAAATCACCTGTGTACCACTTGCGGTGTTTAGTGTTTTAGGATACTTATATTATATAAATTTAATTAGAAAACAAAACAAAAGAAGTAGATGAGGATATTTGTAGACATGGATGGCGTTATAGCCGACTTTCAAAGTGCTGTGGAAGATTATAAAAAAGAGCACGGGTTAGAGAAACTACATAGACCAGAACTTAAGATAGATTTCGAGAAGATCCCGGTTATGCCGGGTGCTCAAGAAGCTCTTACAAAACTTAATCAAGAAGGTTATGAGATATTTATAGCTACAACACCACCTTGGGATAGACCAGAAGCTTGGGGACATAAAAGAGACTGGATAGCAGAGCATTTTCCTTGGCTAAAAAAGAAAATGTTTTTAACTCACCGTAAAGATCTATTAGATGGTGATTTACTTATAGATGATACTAGGTGGAGAGGTCAACCAGATTTCAAAGGTACTTGGATTTGGTTTGGTGTCGATAGTAGATTTAAAGATTGGGAACAAGTACTTAATTATATCACAAACAGAAATGAAAAAATATAACGTACAAAATTACATTAGATATAAAGATGATGTTAAAGATAGTATCTCTAGATTAGGGAGCAAAGGGTGGGATGAGTACACTAGAGATGAACTTATTGTTAAGTTTTTACCATTAGTAGAGAATCTAGCTAGGAAGTTCTCAACGTCTCAACAGGCTTCTGGAGTTATGAGTATAAATGATCTCATACAAGAAGGTAGTTTAGGTTTGACAGCTGCTGTAGATAAAATTATAATGGATGTCATAATGGAGTCTGAGGACCCCGAAAGAACAATCAAGTCTTTCCTATCAAAACGAATCAGAGGAGCCATTAGACGTGCTATAGACATGAATAGGGGTAGTATGAGGATACCTGAACATAAACTAAATGAAATCCGAAAGGATTTTGGTGAAGATAAAAGAAAGGTTGAAATGTTTTTCAACTCTGTATTCTTAAGTTTAGATGCAAGTAGAGATGATGGTAGTACTTATGATATACCAGATACTTCTGCAGAATATAACAAGGAGTTATTAAGTGCTTATATTAAGAGCCTGATGCATCAATATCTAAATCATAGAGAATTTCAAGTATTGAGGTTATCTTTTGGTTTAGATTGTGATAAGCATTCTGCTAAAGAAATAGCTAGTATTCTAGGGATGAAAGGTGATAGTTCTTATGTGCGAGTTTCGCAGTTAAAGAAGCAAGCAATTGAGAGATTAATTGAGAACGTTCCGCACTCCCAAGTGGTTGATTATCTATAAGTTGTAGTGTAAAATAAGTTTAAATCGCACACGAGAATGTGTGATTATATATACGAAATAATACCAAAAACCATAAAATATGAACCAAGATTTAAACAAGACTTTAGCTCTAATACAGACTAAGTTGAAAGCAAAAAAGTCTTCATACAATTCTTTCGGGAAATACTACTTCCGGAAAGCTGAAGACATCCTTGAAGCGGTAAAACCGTTTCTCTTAGAGCACTCGGTTTCAGTTACAATGACTGAAGAGATTATAGGTGTAGAACCCGTACCGATGATGCAAACAAATGCCATCATTTCTGATGGTGAGAATCAAATCATAGCAACAGCAATTGTAGGTGTAGATCTTAATCAAAAAGGTATGCAGACCTCACAACAATTTGGTGCAGCTTCTACTTACGGTAAGAAGTATGCTCTAGGTAATCTGTTTTTAATTGATGACACTGAAGATGCGGATGCAACTAATAGCCATGGTAAAGCGGCTGAGGTTGTACAGAAACCTAAGAAAGCTATAACAAAAGATCAAATGACTAAAGCTTTAGAGTTTGTTCAAAAAGGTGGATCTGTAGATGCTATTAAAGGTAAGTATAAACTTACTAAAGATCAAGAAGCAGGATTAACGCGTGTAAAAGTATCTAATTAATGGATAAGAAGATTTACAATAAATTAAAGCAGGATAAACATTACTACGGTAAATTCGGTAATCAATTTCTAAGTAATTCTAATATATCAACATTACTAAAGAACCCAGCTAAGTTACGTGAGGAGAAAGCTAATAGTCCAGCGTTCTTAGTTGGTGGTTACTTTCACACAGCAATACTAGAACCTGATAAACTTAAGAGTTTTAGGATTGTAGAAGCTTCAACGAGGAATACTAAGATCTATAAAGAGTTGTCTGGTGGGGAAATGTGTTTGCTTAAAAGTGAGGTAGATAATATAGAACTGATGACACAAGCTATCTTAGATAATGATGTCTGTAGAGATCTTATAAAACCAGTTCTAGCCGATGTTAAATACGAAGAACCAGCTATAATCGAACTATTTGGTAATATGTGGAAAGGTAAAGCCGATATTATCAATCATGAGGAAGAGCTTGTTATAGATTTAAAGACAACTGGTGATATTGAGAAATTCCGTTGGTCAGCATCTAAATACAATTATGATAGTCAAGCTTATATTTATAGTAAGCTATTTGGTTACGAAATGCTTTTCATAGTTATAGATAAAAAGACACATCAAATAGGTTTATTTGATTGTTCACCAGAATTCTACAAGAGAGGAGAATATAAAGTACAACAAGCTAGTGAAGCTTATGACTTATATTACAAAACAGAAGGATATGACTTTAAACAGTTCCTTCATAACGAAACATTATAACAGTAAATGAAAGTAGAATTACAAGCAGTAACCCCAAACGCAGAAAACAATATAGTTGAAATAGCTAGGGTTAGTAGTAGCAGAAAGGATAAGAAAGCTAAACCAGAAGGATTAATAAATTACTTGATTAAACATAAGCACTTTAGTCCTTTTGAACACAGTTATCTTACCTTGGAAATTGAAACTAGTAAAGCAATTGGAATACAATTAATTAGGCATCGATCATTTACATTTCAAGAATTTAGTCAACGATACCAAGATGTTAATGCATTAGATGATATATTTGAACCTATTGAATTACGGAAACAATGTGAAGACAACAGACAGTCATCAACAGAGGTGTTTAATCCAACTATAACGTTGGATGATACTTCACCAGCAAACGAAGTTATAACTAGTTTATTAGGTAAGATCAAGTCTACATATAAACGATTGTTAGAAGCTGGTGTAGCTAGAGAACAAGCGAGGATGATACTACCTATGACTACTAAGACTAAGATATTTATGACTGGTAGTATAAGAAGTTGGATCCATTTTATCAATTTGAGAGACGATGAACACGCTCAAAAGGAGATACAGCTAGTTGCTAAAGGGGCTAAGAAAGTCTTTACTGAACAATTCCCGATCATAAGTAGTGCATTAGATTATTAAATACAAACTAAATACGATCACTAAAGGATAATATATATGATTAAATTTTTTATTAACTTGCTAAAAACGAAAACCATGGCAAAACCAAAGATGAAGACCTGTACAATTTCAGGCAGAAAATTCAAAAACAATAATGACAACTTCTATGTAAATAGAAACTCACGAGATGGATTACATCCATATCACAAAGACTTCGATAACTTTCGAAGATCAACTAATGCATCAGTTGCACAGATTAGAAAAATTGTTAACTTAATAAACGGATAATTTATGGCAAGTATTATTAAAACAAGTATCAACTTGAAGAACATTCCTAAGGATAAAATCTTTAACGGTAAAAAAGGTCAGTACCTACCTATTACGATCACCATCAACGATGAAGTTGATCAATTTGGTAACCAAGGTCCTGTAGTAGTAGAGCAGTCTAAGGAAGAGAGGGAAGCTAAAGCTCCGAAGACTTATTTAGGTAATGTCAAAGTTGTTTGGACAAACGGTGATAATGTTGAAGTAGCACCACGAGATGGAGCTCAAGCCCCACCACCACAGCAACAAGCACCTTCTAATATTAACGAAACAGATTTGCCATTCTAAAATGCATATAGAAGATAAGGAGATCAATGGATTTTTGATTGATGAGTTCAATCAATATAGTCTTGAAGCAGGTAAGACACAGGGGGTTTGTCCTTTGTGCTCTGCTGATAGACAACCTAAGAATAAGAAAGCAAAATGTGCTTCTTACGACTGGGAACGTGGTCTCGGGACTTGTCATAATTGTAATGACAGTTTTCAACTTCACACGTATCAAAGAAAGGGTAACTCTGTAAAAGAGTATATCAGACCTGATGCATCAAGTATCGGGGCTTTAGTTGAAACCAAGGTTGAAGAGTGGTTCAAAACAAGGAGTATATCGAAGCAAACTCTGGATGATCTTAGGGTTACGGAGGGCACTGAGTATATGCCTCAAACTGGTAAGTCCGAGAATACAATACAATTTAACTATTTCATAGGAGATCAGTTGATCAACGTTAAGTATAGAGATGGTAGAAAGAACTTTAAACTGTATAAAGGTGCAGAAAAAGTATTCTACAATATAAACTCAGTGGTTGGTTATGATTGGTGTGTGATAGTCGAGGGCGAAATGGATGTTTTAGCTTTACACGAATCTGGTATTAAGAATGTAATATCTGTGCCTAATGGAGCTACTTTAAATAGTAACAACTTAGATTACCTAGACAATTGTATTGATTACTTAGATGATAAATCTAAAATAGTGTTAGCTGTAGATGCAGATGAAGCTGGACAAGCTTTACGTCAAGAGTTCATTAGAAGGTTAGGAGCTGAAGTTTGTTACTTAGTTGATTTCAACGGTAATAAAGATGCTAACGACTTCTTAATGGAGTATGGGAAGGAAGAATTACGCAGTGTTATACATGGTTCCACTCAAGTACCTCTTGAAGGTGTATCAACACTTAGAGATGTTGAAGGAGAGTTATTAGACTTTGTTCATAATGGTTTTAAACCTGGCTTTCAAGTTGGGTTAAAGAATTTTGATGACATTTTTAGTACTTATACCTCTCAGTTTATAACTGTAACTGGTATACCATCATCTGGTAAGTCTGATTTTGTAGATCAAATGTGTATTGGGTATAATAAGAATTATGGTTGGAAGACTGCTTTTGCATCTCCAGAGAATAAACCTAATTATTTACATGCACATAAGTTGATCAGAAAGACTTGGGAAGGTATGCCGACTAAAGCTGATGTAGGTTCTACGAAATGGAATCAAATCACTGATCATATAAATGATAACTACTTCTTCATTGATGCGGATAGATATACTTTAGATGATGTACTCAAAAAGGGTGCTGAGTTAGTAAAACGTAAAGGTATAAAATGCCTCGTTATTGATCCATATAACAAAGTTAGAGACGTTAACTGTAAAACAGAAGACGTTAATAGATATACAATGGAGTATTTAACTAAGATCGAGGTATTTGCTAAGAAGTATGATGTATTAGTAATGGTTGTAGCTCACCCAACTAAGATGTATAAAGGTTCAGATGGTAAAATCGAAGAACCAACTATGTATAACATCAAAGGTGGTGGAGAATGGTATGATGCTAGTTACCACGGGTTGTTAGTCCATAGAGATTATGAAGCTAAAACTGTTAAGGTTAAAGTCTTAAAAGTTAAGTTTCAGAATTTAGGAGAAAATGGTGCTGAAGCTCATTTCAACTGGGAACCTAAATCAGGTTCATACATACCACTTGCGGCTAATATGGCAGAGAGCGAACCAATGCCTTGGGAGTCATGATGTTCAGGAGTAAAAAGAAAGGTCCTAGTAGGAGCCCAGGTTTTTTACCTTATACTAAAGACAACACGAAACATTTCGGTTGGTGTTTAGAGAATAAGATAAATATCTGTGTTATACCTAACTGGAAGACCACTCACTTTTGGAACGTTGAAATAACTATTAATAACAAAGTGGTATTAGATCCAGTAGATTATGAACCTAAGGAAGCTTTAAAGAAAATGTATGAATACTACAAATACTATTACGAGAAATACAACAAGGATGAAGACGAAGTTTAACACAGCAAACGAGGCTTACGAATACTTACACGACAAAATCATACTAGAAGGTACTCCATTTGGAGATACTAAAGCATTATTTAATGTCGGTTTCTATATAAACGATCCACAAGAAAGGAGGATAACAAACACGGAACGTAAATGGAGCGAAGAGTATGCAGAAGCTGAATGGAAATGGTATTTATCAGGTAACCCGAGTGTGAAAAGGTTGGGTGAGATATATGGTAAGGTACCAGTTATATGGGATCGTATGGCTACTGGACCAAATAGGTTGGTTAATTCTAACTATGGTTACCAATGGAAGAGAGCTGATCAATTAAATAATGTTATTGAGATGCTTGAAGAGAACCCTGAGACGCGTCAAGCAGCTATATCTATATATGATGCTAAAGAGATGAGTAAGTATTCAAAAGACACACCGTGTACTTATGCCGTGCAGTTTACTATTTTAGATAATAAGCTTAATATGAGTGTGGTGATGAGATCAAATGATTTATGGTATGGCTTTTGCAATGACCAATATCAGTTTTCAAAACTACAGGAAATAGTTGCTGAGAAGATAGGTAGGGAGATAGGTACATATTACCATTTTGCACATAACCTACATTTGTATAACGATAAACTTTAATATGAAGTATAAACTATACCATATACCAGGTAAGAAGATAGGTATAACCAAAGATGTAAAACGTAGAATAGAACAACAACAAGGTTATACGCTTGGCGAATATGAGATACTAGAAGAGTCTGACGATATAGATTATATATCTACACGTGAGTTGGATTTACAAGAAATGTTCGGATACCGAATAGATGAAACACCTTATAACCAATTAAACCAAAATAAAATGAGAGTAAACGTTACAGAACAAACAACAACTTTTCCTTGTCCAGTAAACAAGTTGAAAGGTAGGTTGATGGATAGTATAGGAATGAAAATAACAACCAATCATGGTAAACATGAGTTAACACCTGGGTTAGTTAGGTGGATTGAAAACAATGTAGTAACATCTCAGTTTAATGAAGATAGATGTTATGTATATAACAAGGCTATGTCTAATTATAAAGATATAGATTGGAGAGAAAGCGTTGAAAACGTGGATAAACAAATATCTCATAGTGGTGTATTCCAGAATATACGTATGTGGGCTGAAGAAAGAGGGATATACGATAAAGGCGATTCCAGTACACAGTATATTAAGCTGATGGAGGAAGCTGGTGAGTTAGCTCAAGCATTACTCAAGAGAGACGAACCAGAGATTATGGATGCTATTGGTGATATGGTTGTTGTACTAACGAATCTAGCACATATGGAAGGTTTGGAAATAGAAGACTGTGTTGAAGCGGCTTACACAGAGATCAAGAACAGGCAAGGTAAAATGGTTAATGGAACATTTGTAAAAAGTTTATAATATGAGCAGTAGAGAGATAATGAACAGTATGAATGGTAAGCTTAATGGAAGAAGTAACACTGATGTTAAGTCTTATAAATTCAGAGACCCGGTAGTTAGAAGAGTTTGTGATAAGTTCGTGGAACGATCAGACTTAGGTTATGCTAAGTATGGTAGAACGCTTCATGCTGAACGAACTGGTGGACACAAAGACTTAGTTGGTTATCTAAATGATATTCAAGAAGAGTTGATGGATGCAATCCTATATATTCAAGCCGCTAGAGAGGAAATTGGTGATGAAATGGATCGACAATACGAAAAGACTCTTAGCCGTGAAAATCAATAGGAAAAAAGGTAAGAGAGGCCCAGTAAGATCTAAGAAGGTAACCCATAACGGGATTACCTTCGCCTCAGGGCTTGAGAAGTATATGTATATAGCTCTTAAGAAAGCTAAAATCAAAGCTGCATACGAAGGTGAGACATATCAACTGTTAGATAGTTTTCATTTTGAGAACGAAAGTTTCGAACGACAGGCTAACGGTAAAGGTGATATGATTAACCGTGGTAGTAAGAAAGTTTTAGGTATCAAGTATACCCCTGATTTTATAGCTGAAGATTTTATAATCGAAACAAAGGGTAGGGCTAACGAATCTTTCCCTATTAGATGGAAATTGTTTAAGAGCTATGTAAAAGATAAGTTACCACACGTAACCTTATACAAGCCTCAAAATCAGAAAGAGTGTGATAAAGTAGTTGAATTAATCTTAGAAAAAAGAAAGAATAATGATTAAAGGATGGGAAATTAGTTTAGGGTTGTACCCTGGTGTGCTATTTGGATTTAGATCATACGTTGATGATAAGTTTGAGAATCACGTTTTGTATATACCGTTTATAGATTTATGTATAACAATTGAAAGAGAGGTAGATGAAGAAGAGTAATATATTCGAGAAGAGAGTTAATATATTACCTTATCAATATCCACAACTTCTAGACTATAAGGATGCCATTCGGCATTCTTATTGGATAGATACTGAGTTCAACTTCACAGATGATATTCAAGACTTTAAAGTAAACATAAACGATAAAGAGAGGGATATAATCAAGAAGACTATGTTATCAATAGCTCAAATAGAAGTAAGTGTTAAAACTTTCTGGGCTGATATGTATAAGCGAATGCCGATCACTGAAGTTGGTGATGTTGGAATGACATTTGCTGAGTCTGAAGTCCGACATAAAGATGCATACGCTAGATTGCTACGTATTCTTGGGTTGGAAAAAGAGTTTGAAACGGTTGTTGATGTACCAGCTATTGCAGGTCGTATAAAATACTTAACAAAGTATTTAGATGGTTCTAGATCAAAAGATAATAAGATGTATACTAAGTCAGTATTGTTATTCTCTTTGTTTATTGAACATGTTAGTCTATTTAGTCAATTCTTAATAATGATGTCTTTCAACAAGAACAATAATGTACTCAAAGGCATATCCAACGTCGTTGAAGCAACATCAAAAGAAGAGGAGATCCATGGTAATTTTGGAGCTGAAATAATTAACATTATAAAGAAAGAAAATCCAGAGTGGTTTGATAAAGAGTTTGAAGAATTAATTAGGTCAGCATGTCTAAAGGCTTATAAAGCTGAGTGTGATGTTTTGGATTGGATATTCGAAGCTGGAGAATTAGACTTTTTAAACAAACAAACTATCGAAGAGTTTATTAAGAACAGATTTAATAACTCATTGAACAAGATAGGGTATGAATCTATATTCGAGATTGATGAAGAGATAATTGCTAGTACTAAATGGTTCGATGTCGAGATTACATCAACAAAAGAAGGTGATTTCTTCTATAAAAAATCAATTGATTATAACAAAAAAAATAAAAGTATAACTGTAGATGATTTGTTTTAAAGAAGAATTAGAGTATATAAACTCTGAAGAGTTTAAACTCGGTGAATATTTGTATATGGGTATGGGGACAGCTACGAGTGATAATACTCAAAAAGTCTGTCTATCTGTTGGTTACAAAATAGATTATGCCTTTAGGAAGGCTATACAATTTGAGCAATTGAATAGTGATGTGGTTTTCCGTTGTATAAATAAAGTTAAAGTTGGAGAGTTAGTTAAAAGTAAGGAATTTATTGTTACTGAAGAGTTAAAACAGAACTGCAAGGCTAACTGTAAAGTCAATTGTAATGATTAATAAAAGATTAAACATAAAATATGACAGACACAACTAAGAAATATTACTGGTTAAATAAAGATTCAAGACTTTTTCTATCACGAGGTTATATAACTGAAACACCTGAACAGCGTATTAAAGATATAGCAAATACTGCAGAGAAGTACTTGAAGATAGAAGGCTTCGCACAGAAGTTTGAGGATTATATGGCGAGGGGTTTTTACTCCTTGTCTACCCCTGTGTGGATTAACTTTGGTAAAAACAAAGGATTACCGATAAGCTGCTATGGTTCAAACGTTGATGATAATTTAGATTCAATCCTGAATGCATCTAGGGAGATTGGTATGATGTCTAAATACGGAGGAGGAACATCAGCCTATTTGGGGAATATAAGGCCAAGAGGGACTAATATTTCAACTGGTGGAAAAGCTGACGGTCCGGTTCATTATGCTAGAATGTATGACACAACGGTGGATGTTTGTAAGCAAGCTGAAGCTAGACGCGGTGCTTGTGCAGTATACTTACCAATCGAGCACGATGACATCAATGAATTCTTAGATATTGGTACTGAAGGTAATCCAATACAGAATTTACAGTATGGTATTACTGTCACTGATGAGTGGATGAAAAGTATGATAAAGGGTAGTAAGAAAAAGAGAGAGACTTGGGCTAAAGTTATTCAGAGAAGATCAGAGTTTGGTTTCCCTTATTTAATGTTTAAGGATAACTCAAATAGTAATACACCGTATGAAGAGTTAGGGTTAGATATAACAGCATCTAACTTATGTTCTGAAATACAATTACCAACTGATAGTTGGAACTCCTTTGTCTGTTGTTTAGGATCAATCAATTTATTACACTGGGATGAGATCAAACAGACGGATGCGATAGAAGTATATACATACTTTTTAAATGCAGTGATGGATGAATTTATAGTTAAATCTGCTACATTACCTGGATTAGGTCGTGCACATAGATTTGCTGAACAACACAGAGCTATTGGTATTGGTGTTATGGGTTACCATTCATTACTACAATCTAAACTCTTGGAATTTGACTCACTACAAACTAAAGCTTTAAACGATGGAATATTTAAGAGAATACAGCAAGCTTCGAACCATGCGTCGAGGTGGTTGGCTAAATATAAAGATTATGAGTGTATACGCGAGGGATACGCTAATACAACTCTCATGGCAATTGCACCAACAAAATCCAGCTCCTTTATTCATGGTGCTGTCAGTATGGGGATCGAGCCTATTAAGTCTAACTACTTTATTAAAGACTTGGCTAAATCAAAAACTGTATACAAAAACCCGTTCTTAGAAACAGAGCTTGATAAGTATGATTTGAATACGAATGAAGTTTGGGAGGGGATATTAAAGAAGGATGGGTCAGTGCAGCATCTAGATTTCCCAACTAAAGGAGTGTTTAAATCCTTTGTTGAAATCTCACCAAAAGAACTGGTGTTGCAAGCTGCTCAAAGACAGAAGTATATAGATCAATCACAAAGTTTAAACCTGATGATCGATCCTAGTGTACCAGCTAAAGATATTAACCAACTGTACATATATGCGTGGGAGGAGGGAGTGAAAACTCTGTACTATCAATTCAGTCAGAGTTCAGCTCAAGCTTTCAGTAGGAATATACTTGAGTGTTCTTCGTGTGAAGGTTAAATAGCAATTGCATAAACAACAACCATTATGACTACGTAAAGTGCTTTACTTATTTCTATTTTTTCTTTCATAACTATATAATTACCTATTGGTAACAACGGTTAATGAATAGAGTATTAAGTAAATACTAAGTAATTGTAAGTTAGAAAAGGGAGGCTATTAAGCTTCCCTTTTTTTATTATAGAAATAGTATCAATGCTGCATAAGCCATGACTTCAAATATAGGTAATGGTATAAACCCTAACCACGTCAGTAACGCTAGTAATAATAGGAAAGCTCCTTTACTTAAACCATAAGGATCTTTCTTATTTCTATATTCTAAAAAGAATATAATAGGTTGGGTCAGGAAAAATAGTATAGCAAATACATTATGTAATAGTGGACTATTCCGTAAACTATATATATCTAAGAGGATTAACGATGCTACACCAATGAAGGCTAGAAACGGTTTAACGTTCCTTCTTTTGTATAAAGCTCCTAGAACTATCGCTTGGAGCGTGATAAAATAAGTGAATGGAACTCTTGTGGCAGGGTGTATACCTAACACAGATATTGGAGTAACAACAAACATCCATCCTTCTACAAAGGAAGTCATAGTTATTAAGAGTATAATTGTTATTAGTAAATATCCGCCTTTAAGTGTTTTTATCCCATTATTTATATTTAATATCCTGTTAGTAAATTTAATACGTCATCAATAGCTTTATGTCTATGATTGTCTTCTAGTATAATTTTATAAACGTGACCACTATCTTTTATTTTATGTACATCATCAATAGCTGATTTAAATACATCTCCTAAGTCTACCTGTTGATTGTCTCCGCAGAATATCATTATAGAGTCTTTACCTAATCTACCTAATGCCATACGTAATTGAGCTTTAGTTAGATTCTGAAACTCATCTACTATAACTATAGCTCTATCAAATGTGCGACCTCTGAAATGGGTTAGTGAAACTAATTCAATCTCCTCACTATCAACCATAGTCTTTAGTTTCTCGGGTTTATTGTAAACCTTTCTCATGTTAGACATAATTGGTACTAACCAAGGTTCTAACTTCTCCTTCTCCGTTCCAGGTAAAAACCCGTTATCTTCAGTTGACACAGTCGGTCTAGTTATAACGATCTTGTTGTACTGCCTTTTAAAGTACATGTCTAAAGCAATTTGAACCGCTAGTAACGTTTTACCACTCCCAGCTTTACCAACCACGAAACTAAACGCATGGTTCATTATCTGCTCTTTAGCTTTCTTCTGTTCTTCTGATAATGTTATGTTGAACTTCACATTACCCTTAGGTGGTTTCTTATTTTTGTTTTCCAATACGATATTATTAAATTAAATACTAGGTGTAGTATCAGCATACTTATATTTAGTATCGCCGTCTTCATCTTTATAAGCCTCTAAAACTTGCTTTCTATTTTTATCTTCTTTAAGAGATATATGAATCCAAGAGAAGTCAAATTCATTAATCATCTGATCAAACTCTATACCTTCCTTGATGACCCAATTATAAATCTCTTCGTTACACATTTCACCATCCTTCCAGAACTGCAGATCCAACGCTTCACCTTTGCAATGCTGACTCTTAACACTTCCACTAATCGCTCGGTTAAGTGCCGGAGAGCGATAACCACTACTGATCCTGATAGGACCAAGAGCGTCACGCATAGGTTGTATAAGGTTAGTAATAAGGATTTGCATACTACAAAGGTGTTTCTTATTCGGTACATTGTCTATATTTAATCTTTTAGCTGTGTTGCTTCGAGTAATCTCTGATAATACAAAATTCTTGCTAAGTCTCATATTAGTTTATAATTACAGTTAAATCAGGTGTTGCTGTTGCAGGTGTGTGTATCCTTAATGTCCTAAGAGTTTCACTCACAGGAGGAGTCGCTGTGTTCATTGCAGATAAGGCATGGAAAGAGAAACCCTCGTCTAATACTAGTGATGTATTCGCAGGTATAACTAAACCTTTACATAAGTAGTAAAACGCGTCTGTAGCTGGGACTTTATCTAATATAAAGACTTCAACAGTAACTTCAGCCGCAGCATTATTAGAGATCATTATACTAGATATATCTATACTACCACTACCTCCAGCAAAAGTCTTGGGATCTATCAAATCCAATCCAACAGGAGCGTCAGGATTTTGCGTAATTATATTTTTTAATATTGCCATGTTTTATTTTATTAGTAAATTTTACCAGAGTCAGTTCTACCCATCTCAGTGTAATCCCACTCTATAACTACGGTTACCATATAAATACCAGTCGTACCCGTACCATTACTACTATCTTTAACACTTATCTTCAAAACATCACCAGCATCAAAATGTTGGTCATCATCAAAATACCAAATAAACCTATCATAATCATCACTGCTAGTTACTGTTGTTCCTTCTACCTCCACAGAGGAAGGATAGCCAGATGTTTGTTTGTAGACAGTGTACGTTCTAGTGGTATTATAATTAATACTTCCGAACTTACCCATAATTGCAACCACCCTACCATTTGCCGGGCATACCATTTCAGTATCAACCGAATCTCCTATGATACTCGAACTTTCATACTGATCCCGCCAAGATAACCAGTGTTCAGAACTATTTATATTATCATAGAAGTTCATATTGAAGGCTTGTCTGACCTTGTTCAAGGTAACGACTTCCTTGCCTTCAACTTGCAATGTACCAGGACTCGACCTCGATAAGGTTGTATCACTAGCATGTCCGAGTTCTATACCACCAAGTAAAGTTAATCCACCACCAGAATGTAGAGTAGGTACTTCCTTACCTTCAACCTCTATCACACCTGCACTCTTCCTAGATATAGTCGTATCACTAGCGAGTCCGAGCTCTATAACTCCACTAGTTAGAATTAAATCCCCACTAGCACTAGTAAGGTTACCTCCCGATAAATTAAGGTCACCAGAAACCGCTACATTACCTACACCATAAATAGCATTGTAAAGTGAGTCTGAATGAGTCTTATCATTTATATTACCTATAAATATATTATTGTGATCTAAGTTTGGGGTATCATTACTACGACCTGTGGCTACAACCTCTATTTGACCAGTGTTCTGCTGAGCTCTTGTAACTACTCCAACGTTTTGTATTAAATTAGTTTCACTAGAGGG
>Ga0098047_10000200_pt1 | contig 23984 bp, 23 predicted proteins | sample 12_taG_FD_92585 | JGI IMG/M metagenome (GOLD analysis project Ga0098047, IMG submission 92585) | Marine viral communities from the Subarctic Pacific Ocean - 12_ETSP_OMZ_AT15267 metaG | ecosystem: Environmental > Aquatic > Marine > Oceanic | place: Subarctic Pacific Ocean | collected 2015-01-16 | reverse complement strand
TCTATAGTTCTCTTTTGAAACTTTACAGCATCAAAGCCTGCTTCTTTTGCTTCTTTTATAAGCTTTTTTGCAAGACTGACATCTCCGTTATGATTGATTCCAATCTCTGCTATTGTTATTACTTGTGACATTTAAAATATCTTCTCTTCATTATTTTCACCATTTGTGAGCGTTGTTGTTTTAAACACATATCTTCAATAAAAACCAAATTAAATTTGATATAACCTTCTAACTAGTTGAATATTGTAATAAATCTTTCTCATAATCTACATCTATAGCATCATCAACCCACCTGTATCCTGTATCTTTATTTAGCAATTGATTATCTACGTTTTTAAATTCAGAAGCTATCGCAACATATACAATATGGCACAATCCAAAACATTCTGGATAATCCTGTCTTCTATAAAGAGTGTGATCTATTGCTCTTTTTGCAAATATTCCAGAAGTTTTTTCAAGGCTGAGATAAGGATGGTGTTTTAACTTGTGCTTTCCCGTACAAGATTTTAAATTATTTTTCTCTAAAAATAAAATTGCAGACATTATGTCATCATAGGTTCTTTGTGGGAATGTTGGATAAAGCACAACTACTTTGTCACTTTCTTTCAGTGAAAAGAAATCTATTACATCCTGTATTGTACTTTTCATTGATGTTGTATCATTAGATATGCTAGCTGGTCGCTCCCTATATCTAATATTATTTGATTTACAATAGTCTATTAAAAATTCATCATTTGTAGTAACTATTATCTTGTCTCTTTCAGATTGTGGAATTTGATTTACAGTTATTGGTAGAAGCTTTCTATTTTTAAACTTTAAGCCCTTTGATCCTTTTCTAGCGGGAATTACATACCATAGCGAATCACTCATCAAGCTATCCCAGTTATTTAAAATATAACTTTTGTGAATTAATTGTTCAAATTATTTCAATCAAGCCTCTTTATCCTTCCTGATCTCTCAAGGCTTTCAATATAATCTATCTCAGACTTCCAGTCGTGACCATCTGTAGGAAGTCCTTCATCTACTTCATCGTTATAATAATGACATTTTCTTATTTTTTTATCAAATCCAACAATTGATATTTTAGACTTGGGAAATAAGTCTATAGCCATTGCAATTGTTGCAAGACCACTAGACGGAAGCTTTCTCCACCAGTCTTTATATACTGTAGATGATAAAAAATTATAAGTTTCACTATTTATCACAGCTACTCTCTCTAGTGGAATGCCGCACTCTTTAATTCTTAGAACTCTTTCATTTCCAAGTTGAATTAGCCATATATAAGACTTGCTCAAAGCATCTCTTGTATCTTGAGTTAGTCTTGGATAAAAATTTGACCCAAACGCACATGATACTATTGTAGTTTTATTTCCAACATGATCTTCAAATCCCTTTACTAGAAAATTATTAACTCTTATCACTATTTCATGACTATCGATATCTTTTCCTAATTTTTTATCTAATAGATCTCTTGAATTTCCAACTATACAAACGCTCATTTAGCCTTATTCCATAAAATAGAAAACCAAAATCCATCGTCTTTGTCTGGAAGCTGAGGAAGCTGTGAAAATCCAGATAGCAAACATTCATTGCCCAATATTTCCTGAAAATCTGTCTGTGCCTCTTCAGACGTAACTGACGTATCTCCCTCATCTCCTGCTTTTTCCATAAAGCTAAACACTACAGGATCTTTTTTATGAGGGGATTCACAAAGTGGTAATACTATAAATGCACCGTATTTTGAAATCTTTCTCATTCCGCCTAAAACAATATCTGGTCTAACAGAATGCTCCAGGGAATGACATGAGAAAATGATATCAAATTCATTTTCACTAAACGCTTGTTCAATAATGTGCATATCTAAGACCTTAATGACGGACTGATCTGCAGAAAAAAGATCAATTCCAATTGCATTTAAACCTTTTTCTCTAAAAAAATTTACCTCTGATGGGTCTCTAGCACCTACACATAAAATATTTTTAATATCATGATCGCTAAAGTCTTCTAGTATTCTCTTATAGTATGGCTCGTAAGACTTTCTTGCAGTTCTATACATGGAGTTCATGTGTTGAGACTGCTGATTTATATACTCTTCGTAGCTATTGTGCTTGTGTGACTTGAATGATTTACTACTCACTTGCTTCTTCCATTATTTCTCAATATCTCTATGTCATTTTTAACCATTCTGCTAACAATATCACAAAATGATGTTTTTGGTTTCCATCCAAGATTATTTTCAGCTTTTGAATTATCTCCAACAAGAACATCAACCTCTGCAGGTCTCATAAATCTTGGATCTTGAACCACATATTTTGACCAATCAGACACCCCTATGATACTAAATGACTCACTTAAAAAATCTCTTATGGAATGACACTTGCCAGTTGCTATAACGTAGTCATCTGGTGAATCTTGCTGGAGCATCAACCACATAGCCTCAACATAATCTGGTGCGTATCCCCAATCTCTCTTTGCATCTAAATTTCCAAGCGATATTTTATCAGATAGCCCAAGACTTATCTTAGCGACACCGTTTGATATCTTTCTAGTTACAAACTCTAATCCACGTCTCTCTGACTCATGATTAAAGAGAATTCCAGAGCAATTAAACATATCATATGACTCTCTATAGTTTTTAGTGATCCAGTGAGCATAGAGTTTAGATACACCATACGGACTTCTAGGATAAAACGGTGTTGTCTCTTTTGCTGGATTTTCAACCATTCTTCCAAACATTTCTGATGAACTAGCTTGATAATATCGTAAATCATTGCCGTAATCTTTATATTCTCTAGCTGCTTCAAGCATTCTCAGAGCTCCTAGTCCAGTTACGTTTGAAGTTTGTTCAGGAGTATTCCAGCTCTCTCCCACAAAAGACTGGGCTGCTAAATTATAAACTTCGTCAGGTTCACTATGTTTCAAACATCTAAAAAGTGAATTTTGATCTGTTAAATCACCTGTGATAAAATTTATCTTTCCTTCAAGATGACTAGTATTTGTTCTATTTTTAACTGAAGATCTTCTTTCAATGCCGAATATCTCATAATCTTTACTGAGTAAAAAATCTGCGAGATGACTTCCGTCCATCCCGTTTATGCCTGTTATCATGGCTGTTCTTTTTCTCATTATATTACTTTAAACATTTCGATATATCGATCTTTATGTGACTTTATCTCAAATTTCATAGCTTGTTCAAAATTAAACTCTACGTGATTCCTAGTAGGATAAAAATTAGGATCGAGTGTTTCAAATATACAATTGTGATGGAGTATGTCTCGTACCATTCCAACATCTGTAGATACTATCGGAATACTCATTCCAGCTGCCTCTAATGCTGACTGTGGGCCGCCTTCATATCTAGATGATATTCCATATAAATCCAATGAACAGTACATACGACGTAAAGTTTCAATATCTGCTAATTCAAAATAAGTGTATGGAATTCTTGACTTTTTCAATCTAGATATCACATACTGTCGACGCCAGCCACCAAGAAGAATATGCAAATTATCTTTTTTAATATTTTCCACATAATCGCAAAATCGGTCAGGGCCTTTTTCGAGTTTTGGTGTTATACAGTCACTTCCCTCAGTGTCTCTCTGGAATGATCCAACTATAAAATCTTTATCTAATAATCCTAATTTTTTTCTACAAACACTTTTTTCCTCATGAAACCACTTTTTTTTATCAAACCAATAACCTATAACACATATGGGTTTTTTTGTCAGCTTAGATACAATTTCACGAGTTTTATTATTTGGAACATGATACATGTCTACAAATTTATCTCTAAGAAAGAAATCATTAACTTTTTCTTGTGTGAATTTTTCTGGAACAATATGATGAATCGTGACAACAACCTTTTTTTTCTTTAATATGTTAGGATCGATCTGATTCCAACACCAGCCTGCTAAAAGCCAAATGACTCTAGCTTCAAGAATATTTTTTGTTGAGATATCCTGACAATTTTCATACCACTCATCAGCGATTCTATCACATATCCAGTTTTCCCTGGGTGCTAAAACGAAAATATCATTCATCATTCATCCACTCAGATAAATAATCATAGCATTTATTATCTGTCTTATTTTCACTGATTTCACTTTTATAAAAGAGATCAACAAAGTCATCCTCTTTGGCATATTCAGGATTTATAGGATTTTTTAACCAGTTGCCTTGTGAATCTTTTGGTGTATTCCATCCTATGCCTATCGCAAAATTATCTATTGGAATGGGAAGATTATCTTTTGTCTGTGTAGAAGCAATCTCCTGTAAATCAAATATCTTATAATATCTAAAATCTTCTTTTGGAGGCCAATAATCTCCGTACCTTCTATTTCCTCTAACTCTCGCATTTGTACCTCTTCTGTCTGTCCAAATAGCAGCAGAGACAGGAATCTGGGGAGATATAAAAACAAGATCACTATTAAGATCACCAGATGAGATAAGATTCTTTACTTTGTTTAGCATTGCTGTCTCTGAATCATTTCCTCCTTCGTGATTCAAATTATTGACACACCAGGGATATATCTTTTCTATTGTCTCTCTGCTATAAAGTACATCTCCTGCTCCGCAAATCGGAGAACGCTTAGGATCAATGAAAAATCTAAAATCACTATTTAGATCGCTATTGTCAAAAATAGCATATGGGGCATGATTTTTTATCCTGACTTTTCTTTGAGCATCTAGTCCTATACACCCTATGTTTGATTTATATTTTTGAAAATATTCTATATATCTCTCAAGCCATTTTCCTTTCACTATAAATTGCATATCTCCTTGTAAAGGACAGATATATTCACCTGTTGAGTTCTCTATGATAGCATTAAGACCTTTTGCAAACTCATTGCTAGGATCTCTCTTTTCCTGCCTTATAACAATAATACCTTGTTTTTCTTTTTCATCTAGATACTCAGATGTTCCTTGTTCTACAGATGCGTTATCAACTATTATAATCTCTTTATTGTCATAGCTATCTGTGCAGTAAAGAAGAGACTCAAGACAACTTCTCATATAGTGGAGACGATTGCAGTTAACTATTCCGAATGTAACTTTTGGAGTATTCATTTATTTATCTCTCTTTTTGAGTATTGAATTTACACAAATCATCTTTAAGTCTTTCTTTTTTTATTTTTTCTATCATTGTGTTTTTAATATTATCTCATCTATTATATCGTGAAGTGACATTTTTATATGCCACTCTGGAAAATGTCTGCAAATCTTTGATAAATTCGAATAATAGCAAATATGATCTCCAGTTCTGCTGTGATCAGATAGTGAATAATTTAAAATGTATCCTCTTGACTGTAACATCGATATTATCTCTAATATGGAGGCGCTATTTTTATATCCGCCACCAATATTATACACCTCACCTTTTGCAGGGTTTTCAATAAAATAGTTAAAAATACTTATGACATCTGACGAATGAATTTGATCTCTTACCTGTTTCCCTCCATACCCAAAAATTGTATAAGGTATTCCTGCAAGAGCACACTTAACTATATAAGATAAAAATCCATGAAGCTCAACTCCAGCGTGATTAGAACCAGTTAGACAACCGCCTCTAAATATTCCCACGTTTAAGTCAAAATATTTTCCATATTCCTGCGCTATTATATCTGCTGAAACTTTGGAAGCACCAAAAAGAGAGTGTAAACAATTATCTATTGAAAAGTTCTCTGATATTCCCACACCTCTAAGATTGTTATCATATTCCCACCTATTTTCAAGCTCAACGAGGGGAACTTTATTTGGACCGTCTCCGTATACCTTGTTAGTGCTCATGTGTATGAATACGCTGTCTTTTTTGCAGTGTGTTCTAAATGACTCTAGGAGTATTATAGTTCCTCTCGCATTCACGTCGAAATCAAGGAGTGGAATATCTGCCGCTTTATCATGAGAAGGTTGTGCTGCACAGTGAATGACAACATCGGGAGATACGTCTTTAAAAACTTTTTCAACTGCTTCGCGATTTGTGATATCTATCCAGCAGTGTGTGTAGTTATCAAGTGATAACAGAGCGTTTATTATATTGATGACACTTCCTTGTGATCCAAAAAATTTAGATCTCATATTGTTGTCTATTCCCCACACTTTATTTTTATTTAAGAAAAATCTAACAGCCTCGCTTCCTATCAGTCCGCCAGATCCAGTTATAAGAACTTTCATGATAAAACCTTATTGAAAAAATTTAAATACGTTTCTGCTACATTTCTTATGTTAATATTATGAGAATCATCTCCAGTGCTAACATTAGAAAAATCCATTTTCGGAGGCTTATAAAGTGCTATAGGAGAAAAATCCCAATCATCTTCAATTATGATAGTAGAATTTTCGCCAGCTATCTCTCTGGTTCCACCTGCTGATGAACAAACTACATGACATCCTGCTGCTCTTGCATCTATAACCACATTTGGGCAGTGATCAAGCCATGACAAATGTAAAAAATATGAAGATCTTTTAAAAAGGCTTATAAGTGTCTTCCAGTCAAGATTTCCTGCATAAAAAACTCTTGAGTCTGAGATCATTACATCTGGATTGCTGCCTGCTATCACGAGACACGAATCAGATGGTGATGTCTCTAAAAAATATCTTATATTCTCCTTTAATCTCTTGTGAGGTCTCCATGATGATGCACAGCACCATACGTCATTAAAGCCATCTAGTTTTTTATTATCTATGGGCTCTATTGATTGAACTAGATCAATATCAGTACCGTTTCTAATAATCTGATAATGTTCCTTGGTGCCAAAATAGTGAAACGTAAGCTCCTTGTTAAATTCAGACTGAAATATCACTGCGTCTGAAGATAGGTACGTTGATTCTATCGGTGAGTTCAACGAGTTAAAATCTTGCTCGCTATTAAAATATATTCCATCTAGCCGCTGGACCATTGGTGAGATTTTAATCGATGACATTATAAACGAAAGCTGTATGTCAGGAATCTCTTGTGGCATTCCATGTACTATGTTGTGTCCATTTTTTACAAGCTGGTCTCTAAGCTTTCTTCCAAATGAATTGGGTCCAGAGCGGGATTCAAAATTGACATTTTCAAAAAATATATTCACTATTATCTTAAAAATCCACGAGATCTAACCACGTTTATCGTGGATATTTGTTCCCTCTCTTCCCAAGATCTATTTTTTATCGACACAGAATTTATATTATACTGGTAACATACCTTATCCAAAAATAATCTTTTGTCTGTTTTGCTTAAAAGAGGAAGCATTAGTGCCTGATCATAGCCTCTAACAAACCACTCTCCGTTCACATCTTTAAAATTTTCATCAGATACTGTCTTCATAAGTTTTGACCTAAATGATCTAAGATGAGACGTTGACCACGGCCACGAATATGGATCAACTTTTGCTGGCATCTCCTTTGATATATTCATTCCGTTTATATCCCACTTATGAGCAGTCCAGACTACATCAGAGCCTCTGTCATACTCATCAAGAAGTAGAGACACAGTATCATCATTACAAAGCATGTCATCTCCATCTATTGTTGCTATCACAATGTCATCTCTATCCTGAAAAAGTCTAGCGTTGTCGACTATATTTCTTAACGCAAATTTTTTTGACTTATTTTTGATCATATGAAATTTTTCATGATTAATGCTTGAGAGATATTTCCACGTATCATCTTCTGAAATATCGTCTATCATTATGCATCGCCACCTATCATCATTTTGTGAGACTATGGACGACACAAGATTTTCAAAGTTTCTACTCATATTGTAGCACGGAACTATGAAAATTACATTCATTTTGAAATCCATTTCTTTATGTGTGAAGGGTGCTCCCTGTTAAGTGATATGTGGGGAGTCTTTGCACTAAAGTCTATTTTTGTGTGAAATATCCATCCGCCCATATTCTTAGAGAGTTTTTTAGATAGATTTGTTATCTCTCTCTTGGATACTTCACTCCATGGTTTATCAAAAAACATGTTGTTTTCGCTGGTATCCTCCTGTTCAATATTGTAGAGACTTTGCCAGTGTTTTGACCAGTAATTTTTGTATGTGTTAATTTTTCTCTTTATGTCGAACCATGAATAGTGATATATACTAGGTAACTGGCCTGTGACGGCAGTAATCCACCTCTCATAATGATCAAGAGAATTACTATCACCGTTCAATGCATTTAATCTAAGTTTATGCGCATCCTCAGTGTAAAAATTTCCAAACGGTATTGGATCAAATGAGTCACTTCTTACGTAGTCACACCCGTCAGTCCCAGGCGATGCGTAGAGCCTTCCCTCATCATCAAAATTTCTAAGACTTGAAGGAATCCCGTGCGTTATATGAGGCCTATTTCTAGACAGCCTCCACTTCCACGGAGTTACATCAATTCTCACCTTTTCCGGACCTCCCCAAAACTCTACCACTGGTAAGGCGACAAGATCCATATTTTTAGGAATTTTCCTCACTATCTCTCTCACCTTGCTGTAGTCATCCTCGTGAAGGACCTCATCAGAGTCTTGTTGCCAACAAAATTCACCAGTGCACAGCGCCCTACCCAGAGCCTTCTGCAACCCATCAAACACTGCAAATCTAACACTATTCCAATCCCTTGGCTGTTGGTGTATTAATAGCCTTTCGTGAATCTCTGTCAGCTTCTGGAGCCTCTCCCACGTCCCGTCGGTAGAACCACCATCTACAACAACAACCTGATCACAGAAGTCAATCATTGACAATATAGATGCCTCAAATGGGTAGTTCTGATCCAGACAATTGTGTGTCGTTGTATACCCACTAATTGAAGGAATGTATTCGATGTGGGAACGTATGCCTGTCCAAAATCTCTCACGAGCATTGTAGAGATGATCAAGCGTCTTCACACCATCTGATGTTGAAAACCACTCCTCTTTCACGTGCTGAACGTGTTCATTAAGAACGAGATCACACCCTAAAAGTTTTGCCTCTATCACGATCCTTGGACACGTATCATCGCCCATTGGGAGAAACACAAGTCCCTTTGACTTTGCCATCTTCTTAAGCATTTCTTCATAACCCACGCCAGAAACAACCTCATAGTCAAGATCATTATTCTCACAATAATCAACTGACTGCTGTGTTCCTTTTATCCATGAATTAGATCCAACGACAAGCCACTTCTCTCTCTCAGCACTTTCAGAAGATTTAACTAAGCTAGAAATTGTGTGAAAAAACGACTCATCAAAAACAGATGATAGAACTACATTTTTTATCGTGGACAAAAAAGGAAACATATTGTGATACTTTTGCATCTGCATCTCTGACATCCACCACATCGATTTTGCAGCATAATAGAATGCAGATACCATCTTACCATGAATATTCTCGTGACAATCACAAGGCTTAGATTCTGCACTTTCGTGTTTCTCTGTAGACCTATACCTACAATACTTGTAGTCATATTCAACAACAGAGTAGTTTAAATTTGAAATGATTCCAGGAAGAAAATCAAGATTCATTCCTGAGAAATTTCCGAATATCCAGAATCTATCGTGACCTTGTGACAAGGTCTTCTCGCTTACATCTTTTGAGTGTAATCTAAACACTTTGTATGGAGAGGCGTCTATTAAAGCATCTGTTGTCAACTCAGCACCTCCGACATGGTCGGAGGAAAACAAGTCAGATACAAATATTATCTCAACTTCGTCAGGTATGGATACCTCTTCACTTCCTACTGTAAATGGACTATTAAACAAGGTTATACTCCTAAAGTTATAATACTATATTATACATCAAGATACAGCTAGTTTAATGGATGTTTTGTGTTAAATTTTGAGAGATCTCACGTCAATCTGGGAGACCTACCCTTCCCAGATCAGCCCAGGTAACATCACACGCTATCGATCGAAAAACTGGTGTTCCTGTGACGGTTTGATATGTGAATGTCTCGCCGTCAGCGCTCGTAAAAATTTCTCCGGTAGTACTCACGGCAACTATAGTCGTGTTATCGGTTGCAACAGCGACGAAATCAGCTACACCAACTCCGTAACCTGAGAGTGTAGCGGCTGTCCAATTGTCAGTGCCATCTGTGCTGTATGCGATTACTCCACAATACGGCGAGTGTTCCCCGGCGGTGGCTTTCTTTGATACCGCAACCCACCTGTTTATTGTTCCAGCTGCGTATACAACGCTCATACCCTTGTGATTTTGGGCATTACCCATGAGCGGATCGGGATTGTCGAAGGGGCCATTACCCTTGGTATCTGCCGACGTGTTGGCGGTGGCCCAATCATCATCACTCCAGCCGATGGCGCCTTGATTACCGACAGCAACCCAGAGGTTAGGTTTTGTCGGTGATCCTTCTCCAGCATCGGAGCCAGATGACATGCCATATATATCTCCACCTATGCTGACGGACATATCAGTCCAGGCCCAGCCGCCATCATACTCATACTTCCATATACCTGATGAGTTTGACGTAAACCACGTATTTCCTCCAGCAAAGTATGAATTTCTGGGGGTGGCGCCATTGGCATCGGGAAGATCACTGGGATCAACTACAGTCCAATTGTCCCCTCCGTCAGTTGAGAGCTTGTATCCTGTTACATCATCGACTGTGGTGCTTTTCGTACCACCTGATAGCCACATGCTTCCCTCTTGATCAGTGTCTCCCCAGCAGATTTCGGCGAAACCATCGACGGCTATCATATTGGTTCCATCATATGCCACCGCCACGTTGGTGTAGCTACTAGGGTTAGTTAAATCAGTCATCCCAGCATCAGCATAATTTATCTCCGTACCTACATTGGTACCGCCTATCACCCATCGATTTTTAGTTCCGTCATTATTCTTACCATATGCCAGATCTTTTACGTTGCCCCAATTTCCGTTCACCAGCTCTTCCCAGCCGCTCGAGGCATCGGCGACAACTGTGGTAAATAGCTTTCCTCCAGAGGCTCCAGCTATCCACCTGCAAGCTGTTCCGACTGGAAATTCATCGCCGTTAAACTTAGATCTGGTTGCTTTCTCAATTCCAGACATCTTGCTTAGTGTGGCAGTCGTCACACCATTTCTCTTTGAGTATTCTGCCATTATGCTAGCTCAATCCAGTCGTTGCTTGGACTAAAGTATATTACGCCAGCATTATTAACACACCACCCGACTAGTCGAACAAAGTGACCAGACGTAACTGGCGCAACTGTTGATATTTGACCTCCCACGTTATTCACATATAGTGGAATACCCTCATCTGCAACCCCTTGAACAGATATGTTTATGTGACCCCTTATAAGCATACCATCAGAACTATTTGTTCCCATTGCTATTCCTAATAGCTGGCTTCCTCCATCAGCTGACAATGCTGTTCCTGCATTCGATTGTGTCCACGCTCCAGTATTACTTAGATAATAAAGAGATCCAGCTGTTGTAACAGAGTTTCCATTTCTTAAAATATCTCCATAGCCCGAGTTTATTTTGAGACCTGTAGAATCATGCGTATTAGAAATGCCACCACTTACAACGAGGTCGCCTCCAAAGAGTGCGACTCCCTTTACAGGTGTTCCCTTTGAATTTGTGGAACCAGAGACAAAGAATGCTAAATCTCCATACGTTGACTCCATCGGAGATCCTTTTCCACCTGATCCTGACAAGAAAAAGACCTGACTAACTGCGTGATTTCCTGGTGCGGGAGCTACTCCGTGAACATCTAAAATGCCAGCAGGAGAATCGGTCCACATTCCAATCTTGGATGCAGAACCGTCTATCCTCATAGCGTTTACTGCTGCTATACGAAAAGCTATATCAAGCGTGGCATCTTCCTGTCGAATAAAGAGGTGCTCAGCAGAATTTAGATAAATGCTTGCCGCATCAACACCCTCTTTTTCAAATACAATCTCTCTAAGGTCTCCATCAGCCTTGGAGATTCTCAGTGCTTCTTCTCCCCCTGAATTTATAGCTAGAGTGCCTGTTATCTCTGTTGAGGATCCAATCTTAAGGGGAAGTTCAGAATTTCCTCTTCCTAATAGAGATCCAGATATGACAACGTCTCCTGTGAATAGAGCTGCTCCCCAAGTATTGGGTGTTCCAGCTGATCCCACAGCTCCGCTTAGGTATATGGCAACATCTGTTCCAGCGACTGCGCCGGGAGTTCCCGCTGCTGTTGTTCCTGATGTGTGGAGAAGAAGCTGATTGGTGGCGCCGTCGGTGAGGATGATACCAGGAATATCAGTTGACTCAACTCTAAAATCTTTATCTGCTGCTGCATCATTAACTGTGACAGCTCCTCCTAATATAGAGTCACCTACAACTGTTAATATTGATCCATCAAAAGTTAAATTAGACTCAACTGTCGCCTCGTCTGAATCCTTGAATGTCGCCACACCATTCGCTGTTGATCCATCCCATGAAATTCCGCTATCAGCCGCAGCAGCTATTGTAACCTGTCCATTTGAGGCTGAAGATATCGTAACATTGGAACCAGCCTGGAGGTATGAGAGACCTAACGCTGTGTGGTGGATCGATCCTGATATTGATCCGCCCGAATATGTTTTTCCTTGGCGTTGTGCTCCTGAAACTATGAGAGTTCCAGATACAATTGTGTCGCCGCCAAAAACGGAGACTCCAGGATCTGCAGCATTTCTAAAGTCAAGTGTTCCAGATACAAATAGCGTAACATCAGAACCAGGAAACGCTGGCCAAGGGTCAGCAGGAGTTCCTGCCCTATCAGCTATTGCCACAGTTCCTGATATAGCCGTATTTGCAGCTGAGTGAGTTCCAGCTCTAGTTGAGCCTGATAATGTTCCTACTAATGCCATTACTCCTCATCCTCCAGGGGTGCGAGCATCATCTTGTATCTCTTTCCCGTGATATTATTAATAACTATCAATCTATCTGTGTCCTCTTGGATTGTCCAGTTTCCCTTTTCATTTCTCAGGTGAAGGTCGCCTGTGTAGACATTTCTCCATCTATTATCTTCAGATCCAAGATCATAAGTTGAGTCACTTCCAGGAATAATATGACCATTTAAGCCTAGTGAAGATCCATCATATGTAAGGCCTGATGTTCCCTCAATTGTTGTCGAATCTGTCCACACTGTGATCTGATTATCACTAGGTGTTCCTGCTGAGCTGACGTTTCCTGTTGCAGTTGATGATATAGTCACCTGTCCGTTTGAAGATGACGCTATTGTGACGCTTGCGCCAGCCTGAAGGTATGATAGACCCAGTGCTGTATGATGAATTGATCCTGATATTGATCCACCTGAATAAGTCTTTCCTGGCTTATAGGCTCCAGATACGACAAGCGTTCCTGATATAAATAAGTCACCTGTAAAGACGGCTGCTCCCTTACTATTAGCAACGCCTTTTGAGCCAACAGCTCCGCTTAGGTAGATCGCGACGTCTGTTCCAGCGACTGATCCCACTGTCGCCGCTGTTGTTCCAGATGTGTGTAGAAGAAGCTGATTAGTCCCTGCATCAGAGAGAATTATACCGGGGATGTCTGATGACTCAACCCTGAAGTCTGCGCCTGGGGCTCCCTGTTCGTTAAAAACGGCGGTGCCGTCGGCAGCAAATGTTATATCTGGACTGGTAACTCCGGAGGATACTCCGAAGTAGACTGATCCTGTCGTTGATATGATTCCATCTCCGGCAGGTATCCATCCGACATTTGGTGTTTGGCTGCCGCCGGCTGTTGAGGATATAGTCACCTGGCCATTTGATGCAGATGTTATGGTAGTGTTAGATCCAGCGACAAGATATGATAAACCTCCAGATGTGTGGTGAATGGATCCTGATATTGTTCCTCCGACTGATGGGTGAAGCTTACTGTGGAAATCTTCACCTCCAACCTTTAGAACACCGCTTATCACCATATCACCGCCAAATATAGCAGTTCCTCTTGTAGGTCCACCTAATGACCCAACAGCACCTGATACGAAGAATGTTAGGTCTGAATAGTCTCCTTCATCTATAGATCCGCCGCCGCCGCCTGAAAGTATTAAAACTGCATGCTCTGATGCATCTATCTTTATTGCAGACCGCTCCGTTCCCCACGGGCTATCGCTATCAGTTATCTTAAAAATGATATCCTTGTTAGAGCCACTATTAACAAGAATGAGATCCTCATCTTTATCGAGGACAAGAGCTGCAGCGGTTGCGCCGATGTTTTTAGAAAACGATATTGACGACGATAAAGTCTCACCACCGTCGAGATGAATATGACCTGAATTGCCTGCTCCGCTGCCAACCACTAGCTTAGCTACTGGTGTACTTGTTCCCAACCCGACTCTATTGCCTGGTGTAAAAAGACTTACGACGCCTGACGCATCTTTCCAGCCGCTCGCGTTAGATCCAACTGACTGTTCAGCGCCGGCTGCGTTCTTTATATAGATTGAGCCTGCTCTAGAATAGATGACCCCTTGACCAGAAGCGTGAACAGATGGAGCACTACCCTGGTCCTTGAGATATAATGCTCCTGTTATCTCAGATGTTGTTCCTACTGAGAATGGAGATCCGCCGTACACAGAGCCACTTATAACGACATCACCTGTGAATACCGCTGTTCCCTTGCTGTTAGTAACACCTCTTGAACCAACAGCACCACTTAGATATATGGCAACATCTGTTCCAGCAACTGCACCAGCAGTTGCTGCTGTTGTTCCTGATGTGTGGAGAAGAAGCTGATTAGTCCCTGCATCTGTGAGGATTATCCCTGGAATGTCTGATGACTCGACTCTAAAATCTTTATCTGCTGCTGCATCATTAACTGTGACAGCGCCGGCAAGAGCAGAATCCCCTGTAACTGTTAATGTTAATCCATCAAACTGGAGAGAACCTACTCCCTCAATTGTTGAAGAGTTAGTCCATATTGCAATCTGATTATCACTAGGTGTTCCTGCTGAGCTGACGTTTCCTGTCCCTGCTGATGTTGAAATTGTCAACTGACCATTTGAGGATGACGCTATAGATATGCTGGATCCAGCAACGAGATATGATAGACCCAGTGCTGTCTGGTGAATAGACCCTGATATAGATCCACCTGAATATGTTTTGCCTTTACGTTGAGCTCCGGAGACAACAAGTGTTCCTGATACGAACATGTCTCCGCCGAAAACAGAGGTGCCCTTTGTGGAAGTTCCTATTGATCCAGCTGCGCCAGAGACAAAAAATGCTAAATCAGTATAATTCTTCTCCATTGGGTCTGATGGTGATCCTGATCCTGAAAGGAAGAATATCTGTGTTGTTGCTCCGTCACCAAATACATCGAGGCTTCCGGATGGCTCTCCTGTTCCAATTCCAACATTACCGCCATCAGCAACTGTAAATACTTCTGTTGCGCCGTCGAAGAAGTTTACAATATCGCCAGTTCCGTCTTGCTTGACCTTTAAAGCAGTTTGAGTATTGTTAGTGTTATCGTCAATGATACTAACGAGCGGGAATGACCCAGCTTCAGCAATATCTCTAGTAAACCATGCGGCGTAACCACTTGAAACATCTTGGTTGATAAAAGCACCAAATTGTCCTGTTATACCTAGCGCAGCATCGCTGCCTTCAGAATCAATCTCAAGCGCCTTATAAACTCCAGTTTCATCAAAATCAATTAACAATCCACCTAGAGCTTCACCAACAGCAACTTCAACTTCAAGTTTTGTAGCTGGAGAAGCAGTTCCTATACCAACCTGATCAGTTGTTGCTGTGAGATAGACGTCAGTTCCGCCATCTGTCCAGCCGCCTGCTGTGCTGTGTCCTGTAGAGTTTATTGTGACCTGGCCATTAGATGCTGACATTATCGTTATGTCTGTACCGGCAACAAGATATGATAAGCCTCCAGATGTGTGGTGAATAGATCCAGATATAGTCCCGCCGCTGGCTGGTCCTGTTTTTTCGTGAAAATCTACGCCGCCGACTTTTAAAACTCCGCTGATAACGGTGTCGCCGCCGAAGACTGCTGTTCCCTGTATGGCTGAAGAGTCTGTTGAACCCACAGAACCAGACATAAAAACATTTGTATCCATACCAAAAATTTGCAAACCGGTGTCACTTAAGAACCCACCGCCCACTTTGAATAGTGAAGCGCTTATAACAGTCTTATAGCCTGACGCCGCGCCGCCGCCGCCGATGTGAATAGTGTTTGCCTCGGACGCTGTTATCTCTGTCCCGATTGCAACTGATCCCTTGCCTGACACTGTAGACCCGCTAGAGCCTAATATTGCTGAATATTGACCCGAGGCTACATTGTTCTCTCCTCCCGCAACTATCGCGTAGATGGCAGAGGCTGTGTTAAAACCACCTCCGACAATTGTGGCGAAGCCAGCCTGGATATAATTTCCTTCTCCGCCGCCAATAAATCCGTGGATTGCAGCGCTTCCTGTGTTCTGATGACCGCCGGCTATAACTGCATAGTTACCTGCTCCGAAAAGGTGGTTATTAACACCTCCACCAATGACCGCATAGTCTGGATTTGTATTTATCTTATTAGATTTGCCTCCGCCAACAATTGAATACGTGCTTATAACTTGACAATTGTCTCCGATTGCCACAGAATTGTCGCCTGTGGCTGATGGCGATGTTACAGAGACAGGATTCTCATCGTATAGAGCTGAGCTAAATCCTCCGGTGGGACCCAGGGATAAAGCTCCAGATACGTGAACATCTCCTCCAAATAGGCCTGTTCCGCCCTTTCCGGTGTGGTCAGCTGGTCCTCCTCTACGACCTATTGCTCCAGAGACAAAGAAGTTTATGTCTGCGTAGGTTGTCTCATCTGGGCTACTTTGGCCACCCGAACCAGATAGAAAAAATATCTTCGCGTTTCCAAGTGAATTATGTTGAACATCTAGCGCGCCTGAAGGTGCTGACGTTCCTATTCCAACATCGCCATCCCTGTTGATTACCATCCCTAGCCGAAGAGAACCCAGGTTCCCTTCATTTGTTGTGTAGAATTGTAGCTCTGCGGGATTATCATCCTCGTGGGATCCCCAGACGCCTCCGGAGTGGCCGACAATCTTTGCTCCAACTGCGACGCCATGGCTGGTATCTGCACCTGCAAACTCCATAGATCCAAGTATATTACTGCTGATGATGGCAGTATCGTGATTCGTCAATCTTAATATTGGACCTGTATTTTCTAGTATATCACTTGGATCCCACCCAATATCAACCATCGATGCAGTGAACTGGAGTGTATCAGATGATGAAATTGAGATTCCGCCTTCAGTAGATAAAGCTCCAGATACATGAACATCGCCTCCAAAAAGGGCTGTTCCGAGATTTTGCGGATCACCACCGGCGACAGCAACTGTCGATCCTCTTGACCCTATAGATCCTGAGACGAAGAAGTTTACATCCGAATATTTTATCTGATTATGATCAGCATCAGTCGCATTGCCTCCGGAGAATATTAACATCCTTCCTGTGTTTCTAGCGTATGAGCCTGACGTTATCACCACCTTGTCTGCATTGTTTGCTCTAAGTGCTAGATCAGTGTCTGTTCCACCTCCAACGAATGCTGTGTCGCCGTGATAAGATGAATTCTGTGTATCATAAATACCCCACAGTGCACTTAGCTTTTTTGTAAAATCTAGGCTAGAATCTGTTATCCTGGCGTATGTATTGCCTGTTGTGCCAGAACCACTTATGTACAATGCGTTTGAAGTAGGACCTGGCTTAGAGAGAAGTACTGTGAGGCCATTTTCTAGAAGCGCACTTTGTGAGACTATGAGTGATCCAGATACCAAAAGGGAACCCGTGACAGATCCATCAACCTCAACCACCATCCTCTCTGCGTACATAGTTCCAGATACAACCACATCTCCGCCGAATAGCGATACTCCGACATCACCGTTGTTGGGATCGAGTCTTGAGACCTTTGACCCTTTTGACCCTGATACGAATAAGAATACGTCATCTCCCACATCATCCCACAGGGTTGCATCCTTAGTTGTCCCGCCCACAAAGTTTGACGCTATAGATGCACTGTATATAGCAAGGCCCGCACGAGTGCCTCCTACGCCGCCAGATGCTATAAGCGTATTTGTTCTTATCTGTTTTGCTGAAAAATCTTTAGCCATTTATTATATCACCCAACCTATAAAGTACTTATTGCGCTAACTGTCACAGTTCCACTAAATTGATCTTCACTACAGTAAACAACACATCCAGATTTTGTAATGTCCTCTACGTGAAAATTTAAATTATAATTTTGCGTCCCGGTCCCTAGATCTGTAGGAGTGACAACAACGTGGGGAGCCCTTTGATGCTCTGCAGACAGAGTCACTATGCGGTAAGACTTTCCTGCTTCTTCAACTCCTTCAAATGGTATTGTTTGCATCTCAACAATAAACCCTGTAGAACCATAACTCATGATGATATCCATATTGCATGAAAGTGAACTGCGCCTGTAAATTTCTGTGATACCTCAATCTGAACATACTCTGAAGTTACTAGTCTAACAAATACGTTGACATCTGCGTTTCCATCTGTGGGAGACGGACTCCCAGACTCTATAGATACCGATGTTACGAATGGCACACTTGGGAAGTTCTCTGTAAACGTATATCGTTTAAACACTGGTCCATTTGATTCAAACGGTATGCTTCCTACCTCCATAGTCACCTCTTTATCAGATATTAAAACCATCCTCGGCTCACGTCTCACGTATGGGTACACTTTTCTGTATCTGTTGAGATCTCTCTTTGTAAATTTGGTAGATGCCATTACACTTATCCCCCATGATTAATTATTCGAGAGTGTCGACTTTAAATCACACGAGATGCTAAAGTGGCCAACTTTGATCGCTCACCCTTGATAAGTGTTATGTGACCGGCAAGATCCTTACTTTTAAACTTCTCTGTGACTATGGTGAGACCATTTGAGAGACTGTCTATGTATGGCGTATCTATCTGCTCTATGTCGCCAAGAAGAACTATCTTTGATCCCTCACCCATTCTAGTGATAACGGTCTTAAGCTCATGTATTGACGCATTCTGTGACTCGTCAACTATTAGAAAGGAATTACTAAATGTACGACCGCGTATAAATGACATAGGTGCTACTTCCACTTGCCCGTTCTCCTGCATCAGGTCAAAATAAGAGACATCCTTGAATGCGTGCCTAAAGTTATCCACAACAGGTGCCATCCAAGGGTTCATCTTCTCCTTAATATCACCAGGTAGATATCCGATATCCTTTCCAACTGTCTGTATAGATCTAGTAAATATTATCCTCTCATACCTACCCTGGTTTAACCCAGATAGCGCTGCCATTAATGTTAAGAATGTCTTTCCAGAGCCAGCAATTCCTGTCATTGTAACGAGAGGAATATCATCTCTCGTCAATAGATCTAGGGCAAATTTCTGCTCCTTGTTTCTGGGATTAACTGATACAGCGTCCCATAGATCACACTTTAGTGAAACTATTTCGTCATCTTTAACCATTCCGAGAAGTGAGCCGGCTCCTTGTTGCCCTTTTCCTACAACAAACTGGTTAGGGTAGAAGTCATATTCCTCACGGATATCTGAGATTTTTAGTGATCCATTTTTGTGAAACTTGTCTATGCTGGATCGTGATAAGGAGATCTGCTTCTGCCCACTATATATCTGATTCTCGCTGCTTATTATTCTATCCTTGTAGTAATCCTCAGAGTAGATTCCCAGAGCGTCGCACTTCACCCTGAAGTTTATATCTTTGGTTATCACCGTAACCTTTTGATCCAGAGACTTAGATAATTCATGTGCAACAGCTATGATCCTATTATCCGCTGATAGTGGATCTAGACCGTGAGGAACATTACCATAGTGATTTATTTCAACCCTAATTGTCTGTCCGCTCGCTAGAGATATTCCTTCATGAAGACTTCCTCTGTCCCTAAGATCATCAAGATACCTATTGACATATCTCGCATATTCTCCAAGAATTCCGCTTTTCTCCTTAAACCTGTCAACCTCATCCAAAACGACAAGCGGGATTATCACATCATTCTCAGGAAATGAGTGAATTGAGTCCTTGTCGTAAAGAAGAACAGATGTGTCAAGAATAAACGATTTTCTATCTAATGTCATTGTTAATCTCCTGATGTTGTGATATTATTCATTATACTTTCGAGATAATGGGGTTTTGAAAACATGAAATGTTTTGATGTGCATGAAAAATATGAAAAGCTGTGCCAAAATGAGAGCTGTAGACACTGGATAGAATGCAAGGAATCAATGAATTGTACCCTCATAGCTGCTAAGAAGGGTCCAATGACGCTTCAGCAGATTGGTGACATATTCGGGGTGACTAGAATGAGAATATGTCAGTTGGAAAAAAGGATTCTTAAAAAAATTGAATCTATTCTTGGTTATGAGATTAACAGATGATACCCTGTGGGTCATTAAGAAATCCTCACTTATAAGTATGATGAATGAGAGATTTAGATAAAATTACTTAAGAAAGTATTATTTTAGATTATCTCAAAATCCTCATCACAAAGGTATAAAAACCTTTCTATATCACCGAACCATATCTTAAATATGTCACGGCTATCTCTTTCCCAGATTAGGCGTGTGTTTTCATTGAGTCCTGGAAGATCATACTGTTCAATAGATATTATAACGCCTATGTGTCTAGTGTGGCCTCTATTCTCTATACCACTCTTGAGCTTTACAAGATCACCTATCATCATCTCCGGGAGTGCCCTCTTCGATTAATGATTCATTCTGATCGGATATCTTGGATAGATTATTCTTAATCAATGTTACCTGATTTTCGCATAAATTAATTACATCCTCATGTAAAATATAGCCCTTAAGCCAACAGATGAACTGTCTCTCTGTCATTTTTCACTAGTCTCCGCCGTATGTTCTGTATAGTTCAATTTCATCCTCATATTCTTCCAAACATTCTTGAATTGCGGCATCGAGATAAGGCTTGTTAATCTTTCTCTTTGTAAGATTAGACAAAGTAAGTCCCACATGTTTATCACAGTCATCTAAGCTGTCTGTTATCTGTAACTCGATTTCGTCTCCGTTCTCCCACTCCCAATTGTCTATGAGTACATCAGGAAGTTTAATGTATGTCTCACCATCTGAATTCTCCTCTAGAGTAGCAACATAGAAGCTAATATTGCTGAGATATGATTTCATTATTTTCACCTATAATATTCTATAAAAAACAACAGCACATTTATAACACAAAGATATGTTTTTTCATCTAAGCATTATCCTCTACTGGATATTGAGATAGGACATCTTCAATCTCCTGTGACGTTGCAGGTATACCATCCACTGTTCCGATATCTTCACTGTCATGTTCTACGTTTCCATCTTTATTTTCATCTGACTCGTCAATGATAGACTCTGGCTCAAAAGCCATGCTCTGGGGTCTTCCAGAATATACGTAAACATGCATCCCTGGAGAGACATCACCGTCTGCGAGATTAATAATATCTCTATTAGAGACCCTTACACATCCTCCGCTATGAGGGCTTCCAAGTGTATATTCTAGATTTGTTCCGTGTATGTAGATGGATCTGCCAAACACATTTTTATTTTCACCTTCGAGGCCTTTAAGAACGAGAATTCGTGTAAGAACCTCCGCCTTGTGACCGGGTCTTGGACTGGGTTTATTTGTATCGATTGTTATTATAGGATCAGTCAATCTCTTTCCCACATATACAGCATTCTCTGGACCGCCTTTGCCCACTATATTAGAGACATACATTAAGCCAGTTGACGTCTGTCCGCTTTCAGATGCATTCCCAAACCCCTTTGCCCCTGTTGAAACCTTTGTTGAGAAATTAATATTATTTTCAGAGCTATCAACGATATAGAGACTTTGCTCAGGTCCATTCACTATGATCACCTCATCTCCCTCTTTGATAACATTAGAGTTAACAAGCCCCGGGTATATATCTGTCCACCTGCTTACAGATCTTCTAGAAGCTATCTCTGAGATAGCTTCCTCTCTTATTATTCTGCTTAGGCGTTTCCGTGTAATTCTCACAATAAAAAACCTCTGGATATAACTATTATGCCATAATCAGAATACAAAGGGCTGAGTTATCTTAAAGGCTACAAGATCATCAACCGGACCTTCAAAATCATATCCTAGTAAATTCAATTCCTGCTCTCTATGAGCTGTGATATGATCAATCAGCTTGGTATCATAATAGGATCGATAATCTTTACGTTTTTTTGACTTGTTCAAGTGAGGAATCTTTTCTCCCAGTCCCAACATAGACATTCCATCTGATAACATTTCAAGTCGTATATAAAATTCAGCGTAGCTGAATTTTTCGCCCGGAGAGTCAAATTTATCAAATGTCTGCGACGTTAGCAAGTGTCGAAGGGAAAAACCCAACTTGATCCTATTATAGTCCGAGCAACCGGTGGGCGCTCTACGACGAGGTCGGAAATGTCCAAATTTATCCCATCGGCTCTGGCAACAGTTGCATATCTGCTCGTAACTCTTTATCAGCAGCGTGGGGTTTCGGCATCGTAAACAAGCTGGTTTGCCTCGAGTGGACAAGATACAAACGTGAACTCCTTGGTTCCCGTGCCATGGCTGATGTGAATTGAATTCATATAGAAATACTTCTAGGTGCGGCCACAACTTTCTCACACCACCCCAGTTACAATGCCACATACTTATTAACCAATCGAATGGATTGCGAATCGTCGAAAAAGCTCCTTGATTCCTATTTACATGCCAGTGGCTGTGATAACCAAATGGTTTGCCGGAGTGGGGGTGGCTCAGAGCCTTCATTGAAGTTCCTCCAGTCTTGGGAATATGAGTAAAATTTAAATTTTTAAGCCTTTCCTTTGACATGCCTTCCAAATTAAAGTATTCACGTACAGGGGAGGGGACAATGATGCTCTTGGGAGATGATGGCGGTTTTGAATCTGAATGTGAAGACATATAATTTACCAATCTATAGTAATTATTGTGTCAAACTTTAAAGATTAGCATGCCAAATATCAAATAGCGGAGCTGTTAGGAGCCGGATTAGATATTGCTCTTCAAGGTACTCTACCTAATCAATTATTATAGTAAAAAACCTCTGGCTACAACTATTATGTCATAATCAGAGGCTTAAAAAGTAAAAATATGTTTGTTATCTATTTCCACCTGTACATAAGAGCAGCGTTTGGGATAGGAGTTATTCCAAATCCATCTGTTCCGTTTCTAACAGCTAGGGGTAACTCAAATCTGAATAGCACATTCTCCCAGAATAGGAATTCCATCCCTACACCAGGGCCTGTGGCATAATTTTTATTTTCCTCTGTAACTGTCTCGCAATTTTCCTCTTCTTCTGTCTCATCATTCCAGTCACACTCTTCCCATGTATCCTTGGACACCATCCCGGCGAGGCCAAAGCTACCATACACACCGACCATTTCATTAGAGTGAAAATTTCTCTTTAGATTCAATCCGCCTGCTAGCAGGCCTCCCTCATCAACATCCCATACGGGAAGAGCTGTCACCTGGAAACCCCACAAGTTCCAATCTCTAGAATAGCTTAGTCCAACACCGTATGTTGAGCCAGCGGCGAATCCTAGCGCGTGAGTTCCAGTTTCCACAAGATCGGGTGGTACCTGACTGTGCCCATGATCACCATGATCTGCTATCGCTGGAGATGATAGACCTAGACATAACATGCATGTCAAAATTTTCTTAAACATTTTTCTCTCCTACAAGAAAGGGCATCACAAGATGCCCTTTATAGATTCTACTCTGTATGTATATTTTGTTAAAGTGGTGGACCCGGAGGTAGTCTTACTTACCAGATTTTAAATAATTGCTTGTGCAATAACAGCAAAATGCTGAACAGAGTAAACCAAATCCCCAGCTACCATTACCAAATGCGCTAAGCGCAAAAACACCATTTAAAATTGCGCATATCAAACTAAAGTTTCTTGATGCTAAAAATTCCATTTTTCTCCTTAAAGTGGTGGACCCGGTGGGAGTCGAACTAGTGACAGACGCTAGTTAGCTTTTTTCTAATAGGCCTTATTGAACCGGCAATACGACACGGGTCTTCATCAGTTTTGGTTCTCTGCTGCCAGCCTCTC
>Ga0098047_10000199_pt1 | contig 24006 bp, 24 predicted proteins | sample 12_taG_FD_92585 | JGI IMG/M metagenome (GOLD analysis project Ga0098047, IMG submission 92585) | Marine viral communities from the Subarctic Pacific Ocean - 12_ETSP_OMZ_AT15267 metaG | ecosystem: Environmental > Aquatic > Marine > Oceanic | place: Subarctic Pacific Ocean | collected 2015-01-16 | reverse complement strand
TCCCATTTCTGAGCATCTAGCGTAGGGATCCCTGAGTCCACAGTATCCCCATTCTCGTCTACATAATATATGCTCCCAGTCATCCCGCTAAGCTTATTAGCGTTATCGATAGAATCCTGTATCTCCTTATAGCTCTGTTCATATTCTTTCCAAGCCCATGTTTTCTGGTCCTGTTCAATTTTATACATTTGGTCTGAGAAACTAGACAGAGCGTTCATTTTCAATTTACTCTTCTCCTTTTCGTTCTCGATGAACATCCCTTCTATCTCAAACATTTTTTCTGTATAAGCGTTGGTTGCAGCGGCAGATTTCGACTCAGCCTCCATAGCTAACCCTACAACATTATTTGTGAAATTCTCCATGATACCCCTGGATTCTAAATTGAGCTTGCCCATAGAGTACTGATATTCAGAAGCTTTTAATTGGAGCCTCATGTCAGCAGCGTTAACCTGCATAGCCATTAACGCTAACGCCGAGCTGCTCCCTGCCCCCCCCATCGCTACCATTTTTGCTTTTAAATATCCCTCCAATCTTCCACGCTTATCTTGCTCCTGCGTCATCCATGCGTCATATTGTGCAGTCAACCAACTCTTTTCTAACTCTATACTTTCAGTAGATAACTCAGCCTGCTGCTTGTAAGCCTTAGCAGCTAAGGATTCAAAACTGGTAGGCACAATGTCTTCACCACTTATGATCGCATCAATTTCCTTAACCGTGATAGCAGACTGCGCTACCGTGGAATTATATGAATTCTCAGCATGCTCCATCATCCTTGTGAGGAAATCGTTAGTAGCAGGATCATTTGCTGCAACCAATTGTTGCTGCAGTAACATCACTTGTAACGCTTCAGCACTGCTCATCTGGGACAAATCATACCCCACACTCTCCATCATGCTCCAGACACTATCCCCGCTCATACCTCCAATATTCTCAAGCCCAGCCGCCATCTGATCCGAGGGAGAACTCTCAGGCACTATGTCCGTTGAATATCCAGCTCCAGGATTCTTGTCTGGTAAAGGATAAGTCTCTACAGGCGCAGCAGTCGCCTCAGGCTTTTCCCCCGCCCCCGTCTTCTGTTGAGCTATCAGCCCCTGTAAAGTAGCTGGTACATCCACGGGAAAGACTGAACTCTTAGCATTCTTTAATACATCAGCTACTGCCTGACTTGGCACACCTGCCATCTTCGCGTCTTGCATCAATTTAGCAACCTCAGGAGTATCAAACTCTTGTGTCTTTAAATACTTCTGCATCACTGGTATGAAGTCTGACCCTCCTTGTTCAATTATTTTACCTATCTCTTCTTGGAATCCAGCTTGTTCTACGTCCACCATCATCCCACTTTGCTTCTGGATAATTTGCATTTGATTAGCAAATAAATCCACTTGTCCGCCAAGGCTCTCACTTAATTGCAAGAACGATTTCTGAAATGATTCAGAGGCTTTCCCAAGCTGAGTGCTGAACTGCTCACTTAACGCCGTGATCTCAGACTGCATCTCTTTAAACTTCTCCTCCTCCTCCGCCAGTTTATCCTTCTCAAGTTGAAGCGGGTCCTCCGTCTCAGCCTCTGGAACTCCGCCAACTCCGTAATCGGTAGGAACCGTCACGGTTTTTCCACCATCTTTTCCACCAGTAGGTGCTTTATATTCGCCGTTGTAATAGATACCCTGATCATCTATCGTCCCCTTCTCTGGTCCAGGCTTAGCCTTGGGTTTGGGGACTTTGTAATCCAAGGGTATATAACCACCCCCATAACCTGGGTATCTCACTATTTTCATACCAGGCTTGATACCTGATGTAGCCTTTTGATACTGCTCTTTCGTCAGTTCTGGGCCTGTATATGCTGCTGCCATAATATTTTAAGTTAATTATTATCCATAAATCGTTCCAAGCAATGTCACATTTGCTGCCCCTGCATCTTGTGTTGCCGTCAAAGTAACTCCTACATCAGTCACGCTTCCAAACGTTCCACTATTTTGCACGCCTGCGGCATTATTCCTAACGAAGAATACGTCTGTCTGGTTCACTCCACTACCAGCTCCTGCAGCATCAGACCATGTATGGAATTGCTGATTCGTTGTTCCGTCATATGTACCAGCACTGGAAGAAGCCACACCTGCAGATGTGAGCTTAGCATTTAGCTCTATCAATTGTGGTTCGAACCAAGGGATTAACTGAACAGTCTCAGCTGCAACATTCGCGTCATAATACGTCATCCTCTTAGGCCCTAATTCAATCAGCATCTCTGATGCAGAGACTGCTCGCCCTACTCTGAAAGAATACGCCGAACCAGTAACCTCGTTGGCTGGAGGCGTAAGGGTTAAAGTTCCAAGTTCCGCACTGATATAATAATAGGCTCCTGTATGAAGTGCTGAGAACCCCGCAGTTACCCCAGAATTCACTGCTATCAAGTCTCCAAAGGAAGACGCTGTCGCGCCAGCTATTCCAAGAAAATCCCACGTTCTTCCACCAAAATCGGCATCAGTCCTACATATCCCTACTCCAAAACTCCCTGGAACATCAACTGTCCAAAAGAATGGTATATTATTATTAGTAGATGCCCCCCATGTTAGCGCATCCTGGTCGAATGTTTGTCTTTCAAAAGGTAAAAAGTTTCTCCATCCCGCCGCGCTGTTATCGGAGAGCTCCACATAATGAGCCGCGTCGGTAGCACCAACAGCGATAACCAACCAGTATGTTGTACCTGCTACCAGCGTTGGCACTCCAGGGAATGTTGCTGTCCTAGATGCAAACGCTGCACCCCAAGTAGAGGTGTCAAGCCCTGCAGCCGTCCCGTTAGCAACAGGTGTTCCGCTAGGCCCTCCAGCGTTATCGGTTTCAATAGTTATACTTAATGTCATTGTTGAATTCCCGCTCTCACGGCCCCTTAAGTTTAAAGTCGTAAAGGTTGGCACTTGTGAAGGCGTGAATCTCATCGCGTATCTCCTTCTAGCATTAGCGTCACCAAGCGCAAGCGCTGCATCGGTTAGCTGAGAGAAGTACTCTACCTGTATCGGCTTCAAACACGCTGTGTGTCCTCCAGGTATAACCTCATAGGCGTAATAATCATTCGACTCAGTGGCATGACTGTGCAAGGCGCTAGCATCACTCGCCGCACCCGCTGTTAAGGTATTTAAATTTGTGTCTGTTACGTTAGCGCTTATCCCGTCCAAAGCGTCGTTGATCTCCGTGAACGTAGCTGTTACGTCTGAGATCCTATTAGCCAAAGTGTCTGTACTTATGAACCCGTCAGCCAGCGTTCCACTCGCATCCAGGATCGGAACCTTGTCTTCATCCCCCGCACCACTCGAAGTCTTAACAAAGATAACCGTATCGCTGGTGTCGACATCAAAGTCTCCTGCTGTCAAGGTTAGGCCATCTCCTGCTGTAAACGTAGCTGTTGATCCTCCTATTGCGGCTGTTGAGCTTCCATCGTTTGAAAACAACCAGGCGCTAGTAGCTGAATCGTATTGTAAAAACGGCTTATTAGCATCGGCATTCTGTGCGAAAAAAGTTATATCAACATCTGTTTCGTCTCCTACTCTTAAAGAAGTTCCTGAACTTCCCTCTGTTCCATCCATCCAATTATTCAACACTTCGCTTATCTTGTGTATATCAACACATCCTATCTGTGCTCCTATAGGATGTTGTGTTCCTGTAGCACCACCAGCGCCTATCCCGAATAACGGTATAGCCCTGCCGTTCGTGGCCACAGTGATTGTAGTCACCCCGTTAGTAGTCGAGTGGCTAGACGATTGTATAATCTCGAATCGACTATTATCCTTGTCGATTGTGAAATATAACGTGTCTGCCTGCGGAGTTCTGGCGTCTCCAGTCTTGGAGTCAGTGAACTGAGCGGCTATAGATGTCGCTGTTGTTGTTACAGCTGAACTTACTATCCGTCCTACCAAATTTGTTTCAGCATGTACGGGTATCTGTAATGCCATATTATGTTTGTGTTAATGATATAAATTGTTGTGTTCTTTTATTCTTATGTAATTCACGATGACAATCTTTACAAAGCCATTGAACACTTAATGGCTTTGAATAATCTTCGTGATGAGCTTCGACTTTTTCAATTCCGCAATACTCGCAACATTTTTTTTTCAACCTGTTAGCCTTTAATTCATTGCTTACCTTTTCCCTGGCAACTACCTGGACACTTCGCTTCTTGTTTATTTTGTGCCATTCCCTGCATTGTTCGCGAATTTTATCTAAATTTTTCAACCTATATTCCTTCCTGGCTTGTAGCACCTTTTCTCGATACTCTTTGTCTGTGTAGTACCTCCTCTTTTTCCTCAAGGAGATTTTTTTAGCATTCTTGCGATGGTATGTGGCTTTACATTCTTTACATCGATTTTCGAATCCATCAGCATTTTCTTTGGCTTTATAAAAATCTTTTAACTCCTTTTCCTGTTTGCATTTTGTACATATTTTCATTATGGAAGTGGCTGGTTATTAATGAAGTTGCTAGGTATTTGTCTGATATCTCTGTATTCATATCTGATTCCGATGAAATCTATTTTCCAAGGTTGTTCAGCCTCAGAATTCTCTAGAGTCATTTGCATCTCATACCCTTCGCGTATAGTTGAATTGAAAGGTATCCTTGCTCTGAATCTCTTGAACCTTGCGTCCTCAGGTTCAGAACCACCAAGCAATGCATCTCCTAAGAAGTTGTCTCCTATATATTCACCGAACGCATCAGTCTCTAAATGAGTATTATCTATCTGGTATTGCAATTCGTTATTATCAACTCTTAACGTGACATCTAGCTCTGTACCCGCATCCATTGATCCAGTGATGTCAACCCATCTCCATTCCTTGAAAGTGTTGTGATCTCCATGAGTGAATCGCTTAGACACCCATTTTCTCGTATACCCAAAGCCATTGTAAGAATAACTGTCGTCAAACCTATATAATGTTGGAGAAAAGAAATCTCCAAAGTATAGTTCTTGTTTATAATCAGAATTTCTGAATAACGCGAAATCGGTAGGATAAAGACCTGTTCTTAAAGTCCAGGCATCCCAATTCAAATCATAAACAAAAGTTCTACTATTAAAATTATCTGTATTATAAGGAATCGCCAACCAATATTTCTGGTCGAACTGTGCCGCAGTTGCATCCCTTCTGAACCCCTTATTAGCAAAGTTCAAACTCGGATCAACCTTACGGCTAATAGATTGTGGTCTAGGAATGTTATCGGACTCATAGCTTTGTTCAGAACCCAACATCATGACTCCTTCGTCTGACCAGTAGAACACGTTAGGATAAACCTCCTGTATAGTCTTATATCCTAATGCTCCGTATTTTCTTTCATACGGCTCTCTCAAGGCTGTGCTCAAATTAAATGAATCGTCATAATCAAAGAACACTCCTTGATGATAAGTTCTGGTGAATACGATTAACCTCTTCCCTTCTACTCTCAAGCCAGTAATTATATCATTAAAGCTCAGAGTGCCTCCGCCAGCCCAGTCTGTTTCGTCGTCAGCGTTTGTAAAATATAAAGTTCTTCCAGAAGCCACAAAAAGCCTAGCCATGAACGTAGTCATTATATATCCTTCGGTAGGGGGCGCTCCGCCTACGTCAACCATCGCCGTAGCCAGATCCGATTTCTGTATAGTATTAGCCGTTACATCAGTTCCAAGAATGGCTGTTCTATCACCAGCCACCCCTGCGTAAACAGTCCCTCCAACATATGCAGCTTCTGTCCCATACTCTCCCAGCCATTCGTCGCTCAGAGCTGTGTCGGTTGGGGTAATTGAATAATGTCTGTTATCTATAGTTACTATTAAGAATCTATCGTCCTCGTCTTTCTCATAGTTTAACAACGCCTTAACATTCTCAGCAGAAGATTCAGTTATGTTTTGACCAGGGTTATTAAATAACGAAGCAACCTCTGCGACCGAAAGAGCCTTGTCGAACATAGCCACTTCGTCTATCTCTCCGTCAAAGGTCCTAGCATCATCGCTATAATTCCCTATATATAGATTTGTTCCAACATCTGTTAGTCGCGTACCGCCTGGCGTTGAGGTCTCCGTCAAAGCAATGGCAACATTGTCAATATAAATAATAGGGTTATTCGCAACCGCATCAGAATCGTAAGTAATAACTACGTGACTCCAGGTGTTCAAGGTCACTGGTCGACCCGTTGTTACCCATGTCCCATCCGTACCACTGAAATTGTGGAGGAATCTTATATTACAGGCCGTCCCATTGTCGTTGATTATGTCTATAAGCCATCCGTTGGCAGGCCCTGTTTCCTTGCTAACTATTACCCCAATACTACTTTCTCCATCAGAGTTAGGGTTTATCCACGCACTCACCGTACCACCACCATCCCATACATCCTGTATGGCAGAATCGTCAGTCACCATGACATTTCCGCTAGTCCCATTAAATGTCAATGCCGTGTCATATTGCCCAGCCGCATAAGTCGCTGTGGTTATTGTGCCGTCGTTACTATTCTCTGAACTGTCATAAGCCGCAGCCCCCGCCCCTTCATCAAACTTCCAGTTACCCACTAAATCAGAAATGGATAACAAGTTAGAGACCTGAGTAAATCCTGTTGAGGTTATTAAAGCACCTTCCAAAGTTATGTCCATGTTCTCCATGTCAGGTGATTCACTGACCCCTTCCTCATCCTTATTCGGCTTCAATCTCCTAGAATCAGTCCTAGTATTTATACCTCCCGTAAAATTATATATTCTTGTGTATGGCATATTATAAATTAATTGATGTTACACTATTAACCCCAAGTTGACTGAGACGCTCATACTTGCTCTTAAATCGATTGTTCGCCTTGATCCCTCCTGGATTCTTAAGTGCTCCGTAAACGTCTCTTAAACGGCTGCTGTATAGCCTCTCATATTCTTGAGCTTCTTCGTATCTATTAGATATCTGTAAGAGCTTCATTGCCACTCCGTAAGAGATTACTTCATCCCATTGGGTGGATAATCCGTTATCAGTTGAATCGTCGTCCATTTGAGTTGGGATTTGGATATATCTAATATCCAATGACGTCACACTTGTAGGCTTGAGCAAGAGCCTTCTGTCTGCTGCTGCTACGTTATAGTCTTCTGTCCACCAGTTAGAAGCTGTATCGTCCAGGCTATCAAACTCATCAGGTACTCTATAAACATATTCCAAGTTATCATCATCATCCCACAGCTTGACCATCCTGAAGTAATCAGCAGGCGGTGTTCCTATTCCAGAAGCGAATGTTTGCGTAGCCCTGATAATCATTTCAGGGATATCATACTGCTGTAGGATCTGCTTAGTGATATCGTTAGTAGCTTGACGTTTCATTTCTGCGTCGTAGAAAACCTCGCTCGTATTAGCGATTTTCTGTTCGATTAGCGTATTGTAAGTACTAAATGTGCTCATTTGTTATTGATTAAATATTATTTAGTTATTACCACCAGTGTTCAGTGGCGTTAAAATTAATAGTTTCAGTATCCCCATCTGTTAATATATGTGTTGCAGCACCGAATATAGTCTCAGCCCCGTTGCCATCTATTGTCAAATCATTACCGCTTGTCCCAACATTGATGATTTTATATTCAGTTCCTTCAACCCCAGCAGGAAGATTCACTGTTATTACTGCACCATCTGTGTCACAGAATATATGATGGTCTGTTACAAGGACTGTGTAAGGAGAGTCCACATTTGTTATTCTTGTCGTATTCACTATTCTTCCAGCTTTTGTTTGAGTCGTACCGTCCAAAACAATATTACCAATCGCATTGACTATTATGTCCCCGCTAGTTGTAGTGGCGAGCGTTAAGTCACTCGAATCAAAAGTTATTCCTGTATCAGCTTCGCTCCATGGTATATATCTAACTTCCGAATTTGCATCATCGTATCCAATGACGCAACGATTATTGCTAATAAAATCATCAGCGAACTCAAACGCATAAACATTAGTCGCTGGATTAACTGGTATGGTCGATGGATCAACGAATCTAATTGCCTTGTAGTCAGTAAACGTTCCCGCTACTGCCCCGTGCTGCAAGTTCAATCCTATAGCCTCAGTAACTTCTCCCGCACCGTTTATGTTCAAAACGGCTGTATTCATAGCAATAGCCTCTGTCACCGTGCCAGCATGGAGGTTTGTCAAGTTGTGACTTGACCCAACTCCTGAGGCAACCGTTCCTGTACCACCATGTGTTATTTGTCCTACTATTCCTATGAGTCCGGAATTAGCCGTAAAGTCAAAGGCCGAACTAGTCGTCAACCCATACGCCATAGCCCTATGAAGCCCTGCGGTATTCCCTGTAGGCGTTACAGAAGCAGAAAAATTATATACGTTTTTAAAAGCAATATCCGTTAATGCGAAATCAGCATCTATACTAGCGTCTATATTGAACTCGGCCGTTGTACCGTCTCCCACTGGATCATTCGCCAGGTCTAACTGCAGATATGTCCCTGCTGCAGTTCCTGCGCTTAATCCTGGCATTTGTACGTAATTTGTCATCTGTAATCAATTATTTTAGTATGTTTTTTAGAATTGCAACTTCGGCATAGCGGTTGAATGTTGTCGATGTAATTAGTGCCACCTAACACCAACGGCACAATATGATCTACACTCAGCGTGACAAATGGAGCCTTCTTCTTGCAACATAGGCAAGTGTACTCGTGTTTCTCAAGCAGCTTAATCCATTCTTTCACCGTATAGTCGCCCTCTGCTTCCATTTTTAATGCTTTTCTTTTTGCCAAAGCGTGCCTCGTGTACTCCCTGTGATTCTCGCCTATACTTATTCCTCCTTTCCAGTTTGGATGATTCTCCCCTTGCTGAGACTCTGCCCTGCAATCAATACAAACCTTTCCTCCATAACTGCATTCTGCTTCACATAATTTACATCTTGGTTTACCACCCCTCCAATTACTTGCATCCTTTCCTAATCGAGGTTTCTTTGCCTTCGTGTCTCGGATCTTCTGCTTTACTTCTTCTGTTCGTGGTATGCCTCTATACACCCTCCTTCCCTTATAGCCACAGTCCACACCACAAAACTTTTGCCTTGCGTCTTTCGACTTAATTTCACCTTTACATTGTTGACATTTCTTCATAATTGTTGTTCTACAGAACCTTTGCGCTCCAGTTAACGTCGTCACCGTCAGTTGATGACCCAAAATAAACGACCTCACTAGCTGCTAAATTAAAAATTATATCATCATTCCACATTTGATTCCCATTGGTAGCGCCTGGTGTACCCCCATTCTCAAACGACCATCTTATCGTTCCTGCTTCATTCTCTTTGGTTACTACTAACACATAATCACTGGCTGGAGCAGTAGTAGGTACTTGAACCCACGTATTCGCCCCTGTAAGCGCTGATGTGCCATTAGTTGAAGCTCCACTCATTCCCCCTTGCTTAACCTTCATGCGGTTATCTGAGTCGACTTCCACACGGTCATCTGTGTCATGGTTCTTTATCTCTACTGCGCCGATTTCTATATCGCCAGTGTTGAGAACACCGTCCCATGCTTCATATCGATTATCAGTATCGTTCCAAATGAATACTGCCTTCTTATCTATATTATTTGCTTTTGGTACTGCCAATTTAAATTGTGTTAAATAATAATCTTGATCGCCCACCCCATGTCCTGGTATTCCTATGACATTCTTCACCACGCGCTAACATATCTGTCCCATCCACAGTCAGGACAAATTACTTCTCTTTTCGACTCCCTGGTTCTTTTCCTTTTTTGTAGCTTCATATAATTTGTTAATTACTCGGCAGACCTACATGTGATCCAATCAAGTATTTCTAATTGCGCTTTATATTGCGTCAGCTCTGGTTCTTTCTCGATTCGCTCTACTAAGACTAATTGCTTTTTAATATCCTTCATCATATCGAAGACTTCTTTCTTTGACCTGAACTTCAAGCTCTTCCTAATTCGTTCATTGGTCTGCTTGAACTTGACAGGCAACCAAAGCTTCTTCCTTAATTTTGTAAATAATTTCATCAATCTAATTCTCTAAATACTGTTAAATAAGTAAATGCTTCATCGGCACTGGCATTGGCTATTGTTAATGTCCAGTTCCCGTAAGCAGGTAGCATAAGCATTTCGTTTAACTGTCCCGTCTGATCCTCCCTCAGGAAGGTCACATCGCTATATCTGTCTATTAAACTCACGTCGAATGTTGTTGTGCCCGTAGCTGCCTCTACGAATATATGCATTAAGATGTTGTATCCCGCCGTCACAGTTACGGAGTCCGTACCAGCTACGGCAGTTAATCCTCCCCTTTGATGGTGTATTATCATTCCCATTATCCAAACATTAATTTAATAAATACTCCTAAAGTTTCTAAGATTATCACGCCCCCTATGCCCTTTATCCAACCCATATCAGACTTCAGCTTTACAACATCGTTCTTCACCGCAGAGAGATCCTCTCTCAGGTGAGCTAAATGATTATCTCTAAGCATATCCACTTTCGTATTAAGAGACTTGATAGTGCTCGCAATATTCGCAAACACTTTCTTGTCACTCTCGACATGGTCCTTTAGTCTAGTTTCTATGATTTTCAATTCGGACATAAGTTTATATTAAGCTGTAGGATCTTGTATTGTTGGCCAGTATTTTAAATTCCTGATAGCGTCTCCATCTGCATCGAAATCTATTACTAAATACGATGATGATGTGTAGGTTAGATCAGCAGCCGAAGGATTAGCCCCACCTCCAGCAGCGTCTACACGCGTCCAATCAGTGAACGCACCTCCCAATATATACATTGTAAAAACACCAAGCGCGGTCCTTGTGACCCTGACCGTATACCAAGTAGCCACCGCGATATAAGCTGCATCCGTAAAGCCTAAAGCCGTATCCACCCCATTATCCAGCCTGCTTAATGCGACTCTTTCGTCCTCGTTAAATCGGAGTTGGTAAGCGTCCAGAGATCCACCCGTTACCGCGTCTAGCTCGTTAGCTATAATGAACACCCTGGCTTCTGTAGTTTCAGCTTTTTTCATGTCCCATTCCCAAGTCCCAAATACACCCGCCGCCTTAATACCTGCAAGAGTTGTCGCCCCTGTCTTTGAAGCTATCTCTTTATTCTCACTCCCATCGCTAGCCTGTACCGCCCATTGTCCTGCATTGTTCTCGCCAACTTCGAATCCTGTATTAGAAATAAATCCCTCCGTTCCAGTCACATTCACTGCCGTTTCCTCCCAATCAAACCCTGGCTTATATAGGTCCAGCTTCTCACTGGCCTCCTGGTACATTGCGACGACTTCTGAGGCTGACAATTCAGTATCCCATAGCCGTACAGCATCAATTGCCCCAGGCGCATAAGCAGTGTCATGCCTGCCAATCCTAAATTCTCCACCCAAATCCTCCATCGCTGTATAAGCCCCATTCTCATCGTCGATATCGTCCACCTGTTCTCCGTTTACGTAGATCTTCATGCCAGCACTGGTGCTACTTCCGTCGTAAGTGAATGAAGCAAAAGCCCACCGCCCCACTAGCTGAGCTAGAGCTGTGTCGTATTTCCTTCCTATATAAGTATCCGCCTCGCTTTCGTCAAACAGTCTAAACAATATTTTTCCCGTATTGTCTAATTCCATTCTATATTCAGCGTCAGTATTAAGAACTCCCTTGCTGATCATAGGGAAAGGAGCGTTTTCAACCCTTATCCATGCCGTCACGCTAAAGGCTGAATCAGAACTACTGTCACCAAAGCTTAAGTCCGCATGGTCTACTACAGAAATATATGCATCCGTTCCGTTAAGGAGCGCCGCTTCGCCAAAGATTCCTTTAGTGTTAATAACCGCCCCTTCAGGAGATCCCTCGTGTCCGTTCCCTGTCAAGTCAGTAAAAGCTCCTGAACCGATCTTCATATCCCACGTAGCGACTAGGTCAGGAAAGTTCATGTCTATTTCTGGCACGCGTGTCTGTGTAGGCATAAGCCCCATATGAGCTTCTTGCAGCCATTCGTCATAAAGCTGTGAGATCTGATCCTCCGTAAGTTCTATGTCAAAATATAATACTTCGTTAACTTTATTTTCTAACGGCGCATTGGGAGCAAAGTTGTTTCCAATAATGATAGGTGCGTCGTCAGCTGTTATCGTGGATGTAGAATTGGCGGTTCCTGCGTTTACCCCATCAACGTAAAATTCAGCAGCCACTCCGCTAACTAATGTAAAGGCAACCATCTTGGCACCTATTACGTCGATGGTGGCATTTCTTGTGTTAGACCCATCATAAATAGACAGTTCTGTAGCAGAGTTATGGAAAAACTCAACATGAGTGCCCCCGCCATCTCGTTTAGAAAACAGTCTAGCCCCACTGGTCTGGCTCTGAAAATCACCAAAAACAACTACGCTCATAGTGGTAGGTTGTAATTCAGCAGAATCAGCAATCGAAATCCCGTCTGTTCCCAAAAACTCTAACGATCTTCCATGTTGCGTGTTTCGCCACGGAGGAGTATTGACAAATGTTCCATCATTACTATTATCGGTAAAATCAGTAATCGTCCCTGTTCTATAATTATGATGCAAGACTATATTATCTGCTAGTAATTCTTTTATTTTTGGCATATTTTAATTGTTAATTAGTTTATAGTCTCTGCGACTAAGTTCTCTTATCTGAGTAGCAGTAAGCGCGAAATCGAATATCCTTGGGAAAAACATAGTCCCAGTAAAAAACCCTGAACCAGTGCCGTCATCTCTTCTACCTATGTCGTAAAAATTAGTACCACCACTTACGACATTTGTTGCACCATCAGTCGCAACAATCTCTCCGTTTTTGAAGAAAGCTCCTGCCGATCCGCTTACTACATACACTATATGAATCAAAACCCCTGATTCCACATCACCATAAGTTAAATCATTTATAGTCTCAACGCCAGCCCTCTGAAGTCTCGCTGCCCACTTTCCCGAACCATCGTCTGTCACAAGCTGAAAATCGTTATTAGCATCGTCTACAAAAGAGAAGACTCTATCATTATCTGTCCCTGCCATATCTTTAATTAGCAATGCGGATACGCTGAAATCGCTAGAAATATCCACCGTGCTAGTAGACAAGCTGATATAATCGTTAGACCCATCAAAGCTCATCCCATGCGGTGTTAGCTGTGTAGGGAAAGTGGCTGTTGTTGAGCCATCTCCTAAAGTTACTGTCCCTCCTAAATTTCCAATATTCTCTGTAACTTCTGTACCAGAATCATCATAATGACTTCTTAAAGGCAGGCTGACTAAAGTCTGTGCATCATCTACCTCTGAAAATGTGACCGCGTCTACCAAGTCAGAGACTTCGGCATCCATTACTGACCCAGCCAAAACCGTCACAAAAGAGATATTTCCTGCGAAACTAGCCGTAGGTCCTTCCCCAACCCTGAAGATGAACTCGGTTGTAGGTGCCGCAATAATGGCCCCTCCCAAGGTTGAAGTCGAAGCTAAAAGTCCGTCATTTTTATAAAGGGAAAGTGTTGTTCCATCGAAAGTGAGAGTGATTATCTGGGCCACATCTAAGTCTAAAGTGTTGAGTATTCCCAAATAGCTAGCACCCGAACCGTTCCCCACTTGCGCAATGACAGAACCATCAGTTCTTCTCATCGCCAGGAGAATGGTGTGTTCCGCATCAATTCTATACGCGAAAAACCTTCTAAAGGTAGAATCTCCCGAAGTCGTAGTAGCCAATCCCAAAACAACAGTAAACCCGTTGCTCCACAGATCATAACGATGTGCCATATACTGCACACCCCCACCTGCTACACAAACCAAATTTCCTCCGCTCAAACTGGCAGACCCCTGCAAATCTCCACCGATATCATTAGTGTAACTAAGGTTGGTGTAAAGGTCCCTCAAAACTACTTTTAGCGACTCCGCCTTAGAATATTTAGCCATAATATATTTAAATTAAATTATTCTTCTTCTGACCAGCCTTTATAAGCAGTCATCTCTCCATGCAATTTCTTCACCTGACTCGCAAGTAATCCTGTAGCAAGAGCTATGCTTGTATACTGCGGGTCAACTAATAAAAGTGCATAAGCTTGTTCCACCTTAGCTTTTGTCAAGCTAGGCTTAGCTTTAGCCACTGCTTCTTTAGGAGCTAAGTCTGTTTGTAATGTCGCCTCTGGTATATGGTTTTCCAGAATAGGACATAGTTTTGCGTAATCTTTCGCCATATTGTTTTTAGTTAAATATTAAGTTATCGTGCCTCCATTGTTGGCTACCACCCCTTTCTCTTGGCCACATTTTGTGCAATTTTTCACTGAAATTGTAATCATAATTATATAGGTTAAATCTCAAAACATTTTTTTAGCATATATTGTGTAATCAGCATCGTTATTACCACCCGCAGTCACAGTCTTTATCCTCACATACTTAAACGGCACTGGAGTATCCACTATCGCGAAAGCGTCAGTATCCACCCAGCTCGCTACGCCAAACAATGCTTGTGTTACATCTTGATAGGTGCATGAAGTTGCCGCTGTCCCATCATCTTGATTAGTCGCCTCAACAGTCACGGTTAATGTGTCGGCTGGTGTTCCGCCAGAGGTCTCTAGCTGGAGGCTGAAATACCTATATCCATCCATGTCCATGTAATAGTGACTGGTTGCACTAGTCTCGTTAGTCACGTCTGCAAGTGTCTCTTCAACATGATGATCAGATACTGGATTAACCTCGAACACTTTCACTGAATCTGTTCCCGTATCGTATCCAGCGATCTGTCCGAAATCTGAACCATCAGCAGTCACCAGTGATACGAACTGAACACCTTGCAACGAACATTTCGGTGACTGAGAGTCACCTTCCGCTGTTACTGCGTTAGGTAACGCTGACCCGTCAAAGGTCGCAGCTTCATACTGTACCGCTGGACCAAACGCAGAGATTGCGGCATCCTGTGTGCTTACGTTTATGTCTACGCCAAGCAATGCACCAGTATTAGCCGTTACCAATGGCTGGTAATCTCCCTCTGTACCTGCAAGCGGAGTTCCAACCTGGGACCCAAAGTCTTGTCTAACTGTTAAAAGCTGAGTACCTATGTCCCCACTGGTATGAGCTGTATCTTCTGCGTGAGCAGTCACACCAGGCGCTGCCACTACTACTGTAAACGCTCTTGTGTTGTATCCAGCAATATCTGTTGTCGCTGCTGTAGCTTTGACCCCATAAAGAACACCGTTCTCGTAATCTACTACATATTCTCCGTTAGCAAGTCCGTCCGTCATCTCAGTCACTATATCTGCAGTCGACGCTTTTTGAGCATGAAGTGTTTCTAGCGCTCTATAATTGATTCCAACCTCTGTGGTGAACATAGTTCCTGTTGTCCATGATATTGAAGAGTTGGTTTCGTTACCTATCCTTGCACCCGTGTCATCATATATTGGAGCCTTGTCAAACGCTCCGCCTACTGCTGTACCTGCTGCGCCTGCTGCCACCGTAATGGTCTCTCCAGCCACCGCTACTATATCCGTTGAATTTGTCAGATCATTTACTGGCATCGGATTGAAAGCCGCTACCGCATGTCTATCTCCTAATAAAGCCATATTGTTAATTGTTAGTTTGTAATTCTGAAAGAAATGATGCTGGGAGGGCCGAATCATTCCTTGAAAAGGAACGTTTCGACCCCGCCCTCCGCGCACTACTTCTTTTCCTTTGCTTCTGGCTCAGGCTCTTCTAAAAGAGCTTTCACCTCAGCAAACGCACCTTGAAGCTGTACCTTCCGTTGTCGAACCTGAGTAAGACCTTGATTAAGTTCTTTACCCTTCTCGACGAGCTCTTTTTCTTGCTCTTCCAGTTTGGTAAATTCTTCCTCAATGTCTTTAACTCTAGCTTCGAGTTTTGACTTTACATCGTCTGGCATGTGTTTATGTTAAGAAATAATTATTATTACATATCTGTCCAATTCGTACCGTTCGCGTCACAGAAAGCCATTTGACCTGCCCCTGTTCCACCATTCAAACAGATATCTCCCTCTACTCCAGTAAGCGCTCCTTCTGCTGTAGTACCGTCACTTACGAACACTGTGAAATCATCAAGAACCATAATAGTCTTGAAGTTGGTGTTAGTCACCGCGTCCTGCTGGATAGCAATTGGAATCGTTCCAACGGCCGCTGCGTTGTCATTAACAACATTCAATAGGTTTCTAGCTCCTACGTTAGATGAGTTCGAAGTTAAATTCATCAAACCGCTTGTATGCACACCAGAAGCATTTAAGTCAAATGCGTAATTGGTCGTGAACGCACCAGTCAAGTTGATATCAAAACAACTCGCGTTTGAAGTTGAAGAGTCGTTAATTTCGATCAAGTCGTCTGTTCTAGCTCCTGCGCCTGTAAAGATCATAGCCTTAGCAGCAACGGCCGAAGTCATGTTTAAGGAGATACAGTCTCCAGTAGCGGCTGCTCCGTAAGTTACGTCAAGCACTGAACCTGTGAAGACTCCTGAAACGTCAATATCCCAGTAGTCAGTTGTTCCGCCTGCACCTGTATTAGAGACGTTGATATCCCAGAACGGACTTGTACCGTCACCGTCAAAGGTGACTTTACACATATCGTCTGTTCTAGTACCAGCACCGTAGTCAAGCACCAAAGCGCTTGATCCTAGTGCGCCGTCCATATCGATAGAGATAACATCTCCTGTATGAGCACCACTCATGGCAATATCTACAACATTACCAGAACCCGTACTAGTTACATTGATGTCAAGGACACTTCCTGAACCAGTATTGGAATGTGTTATTTGCAACGCGTCAACGTTACCATTTCCGTCATGTGTGATGTCAATCAAGTTCGCTGTTCTTGTACCTGCACCTGCGTCAATGAATAACGCGTTGGCAGCCAATCCAGCGTTCATGTCAATATCGATAGCTGCAGTACCAGTGATAGCACCGTTAACTGAGATATCGATCAATGAAGCACTTGATGTTGAATCAGTAATCAACTCGATGAACGGTTGAGTACGTATTCCTGAACCTTCCATATGCAGAGCTGTAGCAGCAACTGCTGTATCCATGTTCAAGAAGATCGCATTTCCTGTAGCTGCAGCGCTATAAGCGATGTCAATTACATCACCTGTTAGAACTCCACCTACATCGATGTCGATCAAGTCAGCTGAACCAGTGTCGCCTGAATCAATATTGATACAAGGCCCTGTACGAACACCTGTACCTGTAGTGATCAAGAGGCCGTTTGTATCCAGGTTGTCAGCGTTATCGAATGTAACCGATACTGCTGAACCTCCTGGCGATCCAGTAAATGACCCTGTCCAGTCGAACCCGACAGAAGCACTGTTACCACTTGAATTGATATCAATACAAGAGTGGTTGCCAGTTGAATCATCCGTAATAAGGATATCTGAACCTGTACGAGCAGTTCCTCCATTATCAATGAAGATCGCTTGTGCAGCGATACCAAGGTTCATGTCGATAGCAATTGCTCGTCCTGTTAAAGCCGCGTCGACTGAGAAATCAAGGATATTTCCAGATTTAGCACCTGTTTGAGTGAAACTCATTGAGTTCAAAGCACCTGTTGTTGCATCTGTCCAGTCGATAGCCCCTTCGTCAAGCGTGACAGCATTATCAGCAACTGAATAGACTGAGTCCAGTCCACCAACAGCGCCCCCGCCACCGCCACTTCCCACAGTGAAAGCTGAACCATTAGCGAATGCTCTGAAACCTGTACCAGTTACGTACGTGATTTCACCATTTGCAGTGGGATCATCTGTTCCGTTTGTTAATAGGATGTTAGGAGCTTCCACTCCGCTTGTCCTAAATAGTGATCTATTAGCCATTATAAATTAGTTAGTGAGTAAAGTGAGCCGCTATATATGCTTTCGCACTCCTAGCTTCCTCCGAAGCCGTCAACACGGCTCACCGATTAATTATGATTATGCTTGGTTACCAAAGATAGATCCAAGATAGTCAGTTGCCCCAGCTGCACAAGCAAATTCGATCTGGTATAGACCGTTACCTGTGTCTGAGTCTTCTCTGTATATAACTGTTGGTTCAACAGAAACAAGATATTCAAGTCTGTTATACATCTTGTCTGCTAGTAACCACCAATCTACCGCATCGTCTAGTAGAGGCCATACAACAGTTTGCATTCCGAGACCGTTCAAGAATCCTGTCTCTCTGTTAGCTGTCTCTGGTCCTTGATTAGAGTTAAGTAGTTTGTGAGAAGTTATGTGTAGAGCTGGTGGTACAACTAAGTACATTCCAACTGTAGGCATAACTTGTCCACCGTGATCTTGTTGGTTGACAAGAGCCACATAAGCTGCGTTTAAGGTAGTCTCAGAAAGAGCACCTGTAACGACGTTGCTTTGTGTAGTTCCTGTATTCCCGATCAAATGAGCCGCATTCGCTAAAGAAAGAGCGTCCCAAGTTGTTGTTGTTCCTTCACCGTTGTTAAGAACATCAGCCATTACTTGGTCCATTACTTGTTTAGCACGATAACCGTGTTTAGTAGCTTCTCTAATTACTACTCCATAGTTATCAAAACGTTTCATCAAGAAATCCACTGGGATTTCCTTCTTGTAAGCTTGTTGTGTGATTGTCACACTTCCAAGCTCTTCGACATTGACTGCTGGATACGCTGCGCCTGGCGCTACTGCGTTGATTGCTCCATCAGCTGCTGTCACAGAGAATATCTCGTCAAACCGCTCTGGGCTTCTCTTGTTGAAGAATTTGGTTCCTTGAACCTCGTATGTTCTCCAACCTGAGTCGTAAGCCTCTAACACGAGCTGATTCGCCGAGCTGTCATTTAAAAATACTGAAGACATGTGTTTGAAGTGTTAAATAATAAGGGCCTACGAAGCCAAATTGAATGGTAGAACTATTCGACAAAGACCCGTCGTAGCTGAGTCAGCGTCAATCTCGTAAATTAGTAGAGCACCAGCATCGTTTTCATCAACTGTCTGTACACCTGCCGCAACATCTATTGTCACTTTGTCAAAGATGACAGCAGTAACAAGGTTGCCAGCAGTAGTAGCTGTCCCTTCAACGATAAGTCCGCTTGTGCTGAATACGCAGTTACAAGTACCGTCAGCTCCAGCTGTTTCGTCCGAAGCTTCGATAGCAAGACCATATAATCCGTTACCTGCTGTACCTTCGCCATCAGCTAAAGTAGCTGCATATCCGTTAGCGATAAGCACTATATCGCCTATAGCGATTGTAGCGGCACCACCAGCTGCGACATCGAAGTTTCGTTGTTCAGGTTCTCCACCACCGAGTGTCCCTCGGTAAGTAAAATCTGCCATGGTTTATGTGTTAAGAACTAATCTCCTAACGAAAGCGTATAACTTCCATCAGGGTTTAGCCCTTTAGCAACACGTTGCAATCCTTCAGCAACCGCTTCGGGTTTCCTTCCTGTCCCATAGCCTTTATTAACAAAAGCTTTGAGATCATCAGTGACTTCAACCTTAGTAGGATCAGGTTCCTTGGACAATTGTCCCCCAGCAGGTGATTGATAACCACTGCCAGCTGTAGCCTTATCCTTATTAACAAGTAAGAGAGACTTCTCCAGCGCTCCTTCATAACCGAATTTCTCTTCTAAGAGTTCTGCATGTTCCCTTACCTGTTCAGCTTCGTCGCTGTTTAACCCTTGCGATTGAGCAAAGATATCAAACTGCCTAGCTCTTAGCCGTGCATCTTCTTCCTGCATAGCCTCAAGCTGAGCTTCCAACTTAGCTTTTCTTTTGATTTCCTCAACATCAACTTCAGCCTGCGGCTCTGTGGCCTTCGCTTCCATTAATGCATCGTAATCTGTACCGAATTTTGTTTTAGCCAGCTTCTCTATCCTAGGATTGCTAGCTATAAGTTCCTTGAGTTCTTCTGCGGTAGCACCATCTTTCTTAGCACGTTCGAAGAACTTTCCGAGAACCGCTTTTCGGTCTTCGCCAAGCTCTGAGATAACTTTGCTAGAATGTTTGGTGTCACCTTCCGCCTCCACTGGTTGAGGTTGTACGGTCTCAACTGGTGTATCAGAAGCCTCTACAGGCGTTTTTAAAGTGGTATCTTCCACTGGGGCCGTAGTCTCGCCTTGCGGCGGCTCTTGGCCTAACGTCGTACCTGGAGCTGTAGCTGGTTTCTTTGCAAACATCGAGTCTTGCATTGAAACAGTTTCGCTTCCAGAGGACGTCACATTCTCCTCTTGATCCATAATGTGTTATTAAAGGACATTTTTGGGGATTACCCCAATCTCTACCTAAGCACTAACCTTAGACAGAGATTGATGTAAACTCCTGTGGCAGCTTCTACATAACTCTACAATCTCCAATGGCTTACTGTAATCCATATGATGCCTGTCTGTACCCTCTGCATTGCATATCGCGCAGACTCCAGTTTTTCGCACAGCCCTAGCCTTGTTGTGTGCCAACACCTTCTTTGGATTGTCTCGATAGTATTTGCGCTGCTTAGCCCTCTTCTTCTCGCTCAGCTTCTCGTAAACCTTTTTAGCACGCTGACGTGCTGACTCTGGGTCACCCCAGTATTCTCTCATCTTCTTTTCAAGGATCACATCAACCGACTGATCATAATGACGCTTCCTGCACACCCTACAGTGGGACGCAAGACCGTCCTTTTTCTGTGCATCCCTAGAGAACGACCCTAGGGACTTCCCCTCCTTACATTTTGTACAAGTCTTCATATTAATTAATTACCCGTATCTAAGAACCTTGCCAACTTGGTGATTACATCTATCCTCAATCTTTATCTTGCTTGATTTCTCAGCAGTTCTAGTAGAAGGTAATAGTTTACCTCCAGCATAACCTACTGCGTTCTGTGAACGACGATTACCTGTCATTCGGTCTTTGTAACTTACTCTGTTATTTACTGTCATATTGTTATGTTAAGATATACGATTTAATGTTGTTTTTTGGAAGAATTCTTTCAGCTGATCCTCCTCTATCTCTTTCAGTTTCTTCATATCACTATCAGATGCCTCTGCTTCCCCTGCCGCCTTGCAATCGCTAATAAGTGATTCAATGAGCTTAAGCTGGCCTGACACTCTGCCCCGCTCGAAGTCCTTCCCTAACGGTTTGTGGAGATATTCCCGCTCTACCTGGCGGAGCTTGTCCTCCAGGAGGGCCAGCCACGCCTTGAACTGGTTGCGGCTGCACAGCTTGCGGAGCGCCTGCCAATCCTCCTTGCTGAGGTTGACCTGCACTTGCTTTTTGAATTTGAACATTTTGTAAAGTTAATAATTTATGTTTCTTCATAGCGTCTCTAGCTTTCTTATTTAACTTCTTGAAGACCGAACTCTGCTCAAACTCGACATGTTTCATATAATGATCCATGCTATCTTCTTCAGGTTTGATATCTGGTACAACACCCATAGCTATCTGATCGTGTTCTGTGTTTATTACGTCTAATTCATCCATATCTTTATCAACTGGTGGGAAGATCTTACCTACATCTAGTCCAAGATTCTTACTCATCTCCTTTAAGAATTCAGGTATATCTAATCCTTCCAATAATGTTGGATCAAGTTGTGCTGTGTTCATTACTTGTTGCATGAATAGTATTAGCTTCTCAGTCTGATCACGTTTGATCTCCTCATCAAGCTTAGCTGGTATGATCTCTATCTCGTACTGATCAAAATCTTTAACAACTTCCTTGTTCAAATAGAAGTCACTCTTAGATCCGTACAGCTTCTCGAACTCAACTCCTGATTCTTTCTTATCCTGTATAGCCTCATATCCTTGGATCTGTATTCTCCGATGTGTGGTCTTGCCACCTTTCTCTTTATATGGTTTAGCAAGTTCATATTGTAAGTAGCTCGCTATTTGATTAGCCAGATAGAACTCTGTATCAACAGTATTCTCTTGGATATTAGCTCTTATCCTCTTCTGCAGTGCTTCACGTTTAGCTAATGTTTGAGTAGCCAATTGATCAGGACTAGCATAAAGAGCACGAGTATCATCTCCTGTACTTGAGATCATCGAATCTTCGATTGTGTTTATGATTGTCGGTACATCACTAGTGATTCCACCTGCCCTGAATGGCATGATAGAATCCTGGAGTTTACCACCGTCTATACCTCTTACTGTGAATATTGCTCCTGGTTCAAGCTCTGTCTCTTCAGTATTGAAATTGATATCACCATCGATTATATAAGCTGGTTGTAGTTCAAGTTTAAGATTATCTATCATCAGGTTAAGCACAGCCTCCCTGAACAGGTTATAAGATTGGCGTAACTCGATCTCTCCTACTCCTGCTATAGAATCTTCTCTTCTGTAATTGTAATAGAAATGGAATGGAAGTTGTTTATGCTGGTAAGGTATACCGTTAGGACTTTCGTAAATGATCGTGTTGAAATTATTAGCATACACTCTCAGGATATCATTCTCTTGATCCCAGTATTCTAACACTGTGACATATCTTCCTGATTCTTTCTCAATCCCTTCTCTATCAGTAAGTGTTCTGTCACCAGTAAACGCCCCTTCATATGAAGACATACCAACGACCTTGTCCAGATTCTTATACTCTGCACCAGAATACTTGTGATTGAAAGTGTCATAATAATAGATTCTTCTACGGAATACATAAGGACAAGCTTGCTGACCAGTATGGTCATGCATGATCAATGATGAATAAGCTGGAATTAAATCACGTGGATCAATCCTTTCAGCAGCTAGTCCATCATACAACAATCGCTGTTCAGGTTTACCCTTATCCCCCTTAACGGTTCTCTCGTTCCTAGTTGGTGCACAGAACAAACATCCTGTCCCAGTCTTAACCGCATCAAGCATCGCTCTCTGTTTTTCACGCTGTAAATTAGAAACTCTTGCTTGATGTTCATAAGCTGACTGTAAAGCGATCACCCCATCACCATCACCCTTGATCTTAACCTCAGGTAAAAACTCAATCAAGTTATCATATTTACGTCTAATAGCACCAAACAGCTCAGGGAATCTGAAACTATCTCTCCAATCCTCACCAACTCTAATATGCTTCTCGTAAGCTCGATACCACTTCTCTGTTAAAGTAAACTTGTCTATCTCAAACTGCCACGCTTCCCATGATAAGTTCCATCGTTCTTGTATTTGCACAGGAGTAACAGCCTGAAGCTTCTTGGCTGACTGCTTCCCTACGTGCGCATCTGTTATAAAAGGCATAATAAGAAGAACTCATAGAATAAAAATCCTAGTGTTGAGTTCTTCTCTTATGGCCCTAGATCGCCTCAACTCAATTGAAGCACATTTCAGCCCAAAAAGCAACCTATTTACGCACATGATGCTTGATTATCACAAACGCAGTATCGCTTACCTGTTGACGTGTTGACCAAAACACAGGCTTACCGCCCCTTACCTCTAGCTTTTCAAACATGCAAAAAGGGTTGGCCTTGCAGAATTTTATTAAATCGGTCCATTCACTTTCCAAATTGCTCATGGTTAATAAGTTCGAACATTCGTTTAGTAGTGCCTTCTAGTGTTTTACCAGTTATAGTCATACGAACTGGTGGTTTAGGATGCCCACATTCTTTACATGGAGCTACTTCTCTCAGCCATACACCGTTGTTATTCATGTAGCTGATGTCCCACACTTTACGACTGAACGTGATTGATAACTCTGCCCCCTCTAGTTTCTCAGGTAGTTTTAGATTTTCCATTCTACTTTGTTAGAATATTTAGTTTTAACTGGTTTACTACCAGTCCAAGGATTAGATTTGCTGTAAGCGCTACCGTATTTGGTGCCTATCGGTTTACTCTGTATTGAATCCACATTGTCCTTGATACCAATCGCCAAATATCTCATCGCATCGCAAGCATGTGAACTCCAATCATGCTTAGGCTGAGGCTTAAACACCTTTGCCAATTCATCATACTCCTTGTGGTAATTCTCAAGCGCTTTAACAAGATACTTAGTCCTTTCAGCGTCAAACCAAACTCGCGGAAAGATCTTACGCACCTCGTTTATGCCATTCTTAATCTCAGCCTTCCTCACGATGCTAGTCTTGAAACCAGCTTCTTCAAATTGCTTTTGAATAGTTTTGCGGCTTTCCATGCGATTATGAGTAGCATCATGTGGTAAATACATTGTTCCATAACGATAACCTTTGTCATCTAACACC